>Ga0080003_1000010_pt1 | contig 141825 bp, 122 predicted proteins | sample JossMetagenome_FD_69206 | JGI IMG/M metagenome (GOLD analysis project Ga0080003, IMG submission 69206) | Hot spring microbial communities from Joseph's Coat, Yellowstone National Park, USA - JC2_E (SPADES assembly) (version 2) | ecosystem: Environmental > Aquatic > Thermal springs > Hot... | reverse complement strand
CATTATGATGTTGAATTTTTCATCTGCAGTCCTTATATTACCAGCCATTTACATTTCACCTCTGTATTCAAGATCTCATAAAGAGATCTTAGGCACTTATATCTATTATTATATATATATTCTCTTCCTATATTGTCTAAATCTAAAATGGTGCAAACTACACTTTATAACAGATATCCTATAAATTTTTTTGTAAAGTATATCCTTTCATGTATTCTTATTGCATTCCATAATTGTGATGCTTTTATATTAGATGAATTTTCTAACGATGTTAAAACATATGCAATAGAGAGTGTATCTAAAACAAATACTTCAATAACTTTTTTGTAAACTTCTTCTAATTTTTCTTTATATCTATCTGTTATCCAGATATTCATAGCAATACCTATGCTCATTTCCCTTTGGTTTAATATATTGATATATTCATTTAAAATGTACTTTGCTGGATTTGTTAATGAGTTTTTTGTTATGATATCAAGAGGAAGTGTTTTTGGCTCTTTGCCATATATATGCAAATAGGTATTTTCAAGATAAAAGTAAATGTAAGATTTGTAATCATAAATAAAAAAAGAATCTTCGTTAGTTAAGGAACTAAATAGATCAAAAGAATTATTATAAATCAAATTATTTAATGCCTTCTCATTGGCATTTTTAATTAAATTAAGTGCATTGCTTTCAGCCTCATTTTTCATTTTTATTTTATTTATGTTATATTTATTATATAAGGATAAAAAAGCATATTTATATTCTTCCTGCTTTTGGTTTATTTCACTTTTAATAACAAAAATATTTTTAGAATTTTCATTTAGAATATCTTCTTTATTTTCAAAATTAGTTCCAGGGCACGAAAAATCTATGGTATAGTCAATATTATCAGAAATAAATATCCTTAATGGATATAGCCTGCAGTGCATTGGCCTGTTTTTGTATATTACACATTTTTTTTCAGTGTTATTAAAAATGCACTTTTTTTTCGTTTTTATATATGTTTTACCACTGATTTTTTCAATATATTTGTCTTCATACTTGTTATCAGAAATAAACAATTCTGGACCTTCTGTACAACAATACCCGCAATCAGGTAAACATACAAATTTTTTCATGCTCTTTCTTTGAAAATTTATATTAATATAAATAGGTATCTTATCATTATGCCTGATGAACCGATAGGAATCATTTTTGGAAATGTAAAAAGAGATGATATAAGAGTTGCACTGAAAAAACCAGTCTATTCAAGAACATATGTAAAATTTTTTTTAGAAGGCCATGGAGAAGTATTATGTTATATAAACGATGTTTCTAGAAATTCTACACTTACAAAGCAAGGTGCCCTTAAATTGATGAACGGTTTGCCAGTTAGCATCGACGAATCTTTTGAAGCATCATTAAAAATGGTAGGATATTTAAAGAATGGCTTATTTGAATATCCACAAATACCACCCCCAGCAGGAACTGAAGTATATATGGCTGATGATGAATTGATAAAAAATGTTTTGGGAATAAATGTAGCTGGTGAGGGATATGCATATCTTGGGATTTTGGATGGATATAAAATACCAGTAAATATACCATTGCAAAAAATCCTTAATAAACATTTCTCAGTTATAGCTAAAACAGGTTCTGGAAAAAGTTATTTTGTGGCGGTATTGCTAGAAGAATTGATCAAAAACAAAATTACTACCGTAGTTATTGATCCACATGATGAATATAATACTTTAAATTATGAAAATAGCATGGAAAAAATAAACAAAGAATTTGGTGTGATGCCATTATCTTTTGCTTCCCATATCAAAACAATACATTTTTCCAAGGAGGAAGGGATTCACTTTTCTATTAAGGAAGTTGATCCAGACTTTCTATTGTCTTTTACCAATTTGAAAGGGGAGGTATATTCAACAATGCTTTCAGAGGTAATTAGAAAGCATCCGCATAGCCTTTATGATATTGATGAACTTGCTAATTTATTAAGGGCAGAAGAGGATATAAAAGCAGGAAAATTAGCAGATTCTTTGGTAAGCCATCCTTATAAATGGCTTTTTTCATCAATAGGAACACCCTTAGAAAAAATAATAGATAAAGAAAAAACTACTATAATATCTCTTAAAGGATTAGACCCTAGGTTACAGGAATTTATTGTTAAAAGCATAGCAACAATGGCTTTTGAGGATATGAAAAATAAAAAATATCCTGTTTTAGCTTTTATAGTAGAAGAAGCCCATAATTTTGTTCCACAACAAGGAATGGCATATTCAAGCGAAATTTTGAGAAGTATTGCCTCAGAAGGAAGAAAATTCGGTTTGGGACTAGGAATCGTATCACAACGCCCTGCAAAGATAGATAAAAATATATTGTCTCAATGTGGCACCCAGATCACATTGCAGGTAACCAATTCGCTTGATCTAAAAGCCATTTCCAACTCAATGGAGGGGTATGAAGATGGCATGGAGAATATTATTCAAAACTTAACAGTAGGCAAAGCGCTTTTAAGTGGTTATGCTGTTAAATTCCCGTTAGTAATAAAAGTAAGAAGCAAACAAAGCTTGGAAATTTAATAAAAGTTTTATTTTTAGCCAAAATAGTTTAAATTTTCATCTTTACCTTTTTCTTCTGGTGGATTTTGTTGCATATCTTGGAACTTTTGTGTTAGTCTTTCGATTTCATGTGCTTTTTTATGCATATTATTATACGTTATTTTTATATTGAGTATTTTGGCAATTGCCTTTACTAAAGACTCAGCACTTTTAGGGTCTATAAAATATCCGCTGGTTTCACCCATTAAGCAAATAGCATCAATCCCATATTGTATACCTATTCCTAGTAGCAACCCACTTGCACCTACTAAGCTTCCTCCTATTTCCTCCCTTTCATGTGAGATGTTATATTTTTTTAGTATTTTTATAAGATCTTTATTATTGACTGCACCCCATACAAGAGGTTTGCCGTTTGTATATCCTTTAGCATATCCTGCAAGGGTATAAATCATTTTAACTTTATGCTCTTTAGCGATTTTTAGTATTCTATCAGATAGTTCATATTGGCCCTCAGAGCTTAACCCTTGATAATCCCCTGTCAATAATATCAAATCAAAATCATTATTACCTTTTATATAATGAAGCTCATTATTGACTAAACGTATTACACTTTTAGAATCAATAAGCACTTGTGGAGGGAAATATTTAGAATAAATTTCCGCAAACTTAACAGCTTTAAGTTCATCTTTAATATAATCCACTGCAATTTTTCCTACATTGCCCACACCAGGCAATCCTACAATCATAACAGGGTTTTTTAGTTCTACTTTTTGTATATATTTAACTAAAACATCTTCCATGATAATCCTCGGTTAGTATATTATTTGGTTCTATTTAATATTTAATTTTAAAAAATGATTATTCAATCTAAAATATTGGAGATCAAAGTTTATTAAGAAAATTATTAAAATGTTCTAGAAACCGTTGTTATTTGATAAGAGTTGCTCCCTATTATTATTACCTCGTATTTAATGTTGCTATTGGCAGTGTATATGATTACATGGGGTATTGCATGAACTACTGCAGAGGATGTAATTCCGCTATACCCTATTGCATATATGTCCGGGAATTGGTTATCATGATTTAGCCCACTGCTCGTGTAGTAATAATCCTCCAATGCACCTTCCGACACAGATGGACTGCTTGTATATCCCCATTCAACTCCCGTCTTGTTTGGATCATGTACATTTAGGTAGTAACTTGTTCCACTTTTCAGCGTAACACTTGGGAAAGTTACCATTATGTATGTCCCTGAACTAGGGCTGTTAACATTTACGTTAGTTGTACTTACTACATTTGTCCTATTGTATCCAGTTCCTATAGAAAAAGTTATTGTACCATATCCTTCCAATAACAACACTACGTAGTTAACTGTAACTGTTGAATTTACTTGGAATCTTTCACTACCTGGTAAACCGTAGTATTGAATGTTTGCACTAGTAGCGTTTACCTGTGAATATACTCCTGAACTTTGTGAAGGGCTTGGATTTGAGGTTTGGGTAAAGTTAATTGTTGTAGATACTGCCTGTCCGTTTACAGTTACTGTCCCAGAAGAGGGTGTTGCATTGTATCCAGTTGGTGGTGTTACTGTGTATTGGTATGTTCCATTGGGCTCTGTGAATGAAACTTGACCACCAGTAGAGGATTGGTTGGTACCGTTTAATATTATGCTAAATGATTGGTTGGATGGCAAGCCATTGGATTTAAAGGTTACTCTGTATGTTGATGCATTTGTCGGGTTAAAAGCATTAATATAAATTACACTAGAGCCGCTGTTCCCATTAGAATCTGTTACTGTAAGGTTAACTGTATAATTCCCACTTATAGGATATGCATGTGTTGGGTTTTGAGATGTGCTCGTTGCGCCATCCCCAAATGTCCATTTCCATGTATATGGAGCCAATCCACCTGTAGCATTCCCATAAAATTGTACATTCAAAGGTATAGTTCCACTCGTTACATTGGAACTTGCTTTAACTATCAATGGAGTTACATTGCTACCATTACCTGTAACAGTGATAGTCACATTTGATGAAGCTTTATTTCCACTTGAATCTGTTACAGTCAATACTGTATTGTAAGTTCCACTGGTTGTAAATATATGACTAACGCTTGCACTTGTACCTTTTGCCCCGTCGCCAAATGCCCAAGAATAGGTATAAGGCGCAGTGCCACCCTTTACTGTTGAAGTGAATGATACGTTTAATGGAGCATTACCACTCATAGGAGTTGCGTTTATTGATACCTTTAATGGTATGCTGTTAGGGACAACTTTGATTATTGTATTGCTTGTTGCTGTATTCCCATTACTATCGGATACCTTTAAGGTAACGGTATAATTGCCTACTTGATTATAAATATGTGAAACCGATGCCCCTGTTCCAGAATTTCCATCTCCAAACGACCAAGTATATGTGTAAGGAGCGTTTCCCCCACTTACTTGGGCAGTAAATGACACATTTAGGGGTGCATTCCCTGATGTGGGTTTAGCTACAATACTTGCAGTCATAGTTGTGTTGCTTGGTTGTTTCCATATAGCTTCCAACGGATTTTCTAAGGCATAAGAATCATTGGCATTCATAGGGAATAAGCTACTTCCACCTGATTGCCCTGTTCCTATTGCAGACCAGTTCATTACATTTGGATAAACATTGGCAATTACTCTTTCTGCTGCTGCTATTACATTAGTTGTGTTGTAATTTTCTTGAACCAAGTAGTTGTGTTTTTCTACAGAAGCAGGTGCAACAACAACTAATGGTACTCTATAGGAATTACTTACGTGATCAGGGCCATTTGCACCACCAGAGGTATCATCTTCTGTAATAACAATCATTGTGCTGTTTGCATATTGAGAATGTTCAATGTATTGCACGATCCTGTATGTTTGTGCATCATTAATAGCAATTGTTGCTGGGTATGTTGCACCTGTTAATGTATCAGTTTGCCCTTGATGATCATTAAACAACTCTACATATGACCATACTGGCAACCCATAAGTTTGAACATAATTTATATAATTCCCTGCCACTACTTCATCAGGTACACTTTGGCTATTATTTGTGTAATTGCTATAGTCTATTTCTTCAGGTATGTTTGTACCAGGCCTATCAACTGGCATCCACCCTAATGAACTTGATGATGATGGCATTGAATCAGCTGTAAAGGCTTGCCCTTTATTTAATATCCAGTATATATCTCCCACTTCTACCCACGGAATACTGTTATTTAAGTATCTATCAAAAACTGTTCCTGTTGAAGGGTAGTCACCTTGCTCACCTGTAACATGTGCTTTATTTAAATCACCACTTCCAGGGACTCCCGTGTAACCACCTGTGGTAGTATACCCTCTTATCGCTGCTGCAAATAAATACCAATGATTTGGACCAGAGGCAGGTGGTGTTCCTGTATAATAATTGTCAAATACAGTGTAATTCCATGCTAGCATATGCAGGTATGGAACATCAGCAATATGATTAGTAGATTCAACCACAGCATTTGCATTTGGATATGAAGCATTGTTTTTAGCTTCCCATGTACCTGGCAAAGGATGTGCTAAATCCCCTAAATAATCATCAAAAACATGATTTTCTTTGTACAATATCACAAAATGAGTTATAGAAGAGGGGAAATAAGGTGCGTTAGCAGCAGAAGTTATTTTTGTTTTTGTACCATGGTTAATATAACTCCCATTATTGTTATGGTTCACAGGAGTTAACAAAACACCTATTTGCGGAAAAATTATCATAAAACCAGTAGAAAATAAAAGAACGCTCACACCTATAAGCGCAAAAATTATTTTTGTTTTTTCATTTTTGAAGTACATACTTCACCTATTTAGGTTCACTCCTTTTCTATTTATATATATAACTCAAAAATGTACCATTTAGTATTTTTTCAGTGGTATATACCACAAAACATTTAAATACCATGATATTTCAAAAGTATATCTAATAGAATATAGTGATGGGGGTAAAAGGTTGAGTGAGATATTATAAAGGTAGAAAAATTGGAAAAAACACTTGAATTAAAGTTATTTCCTAAATTAACCTCAAACTACCAATCGGGTTTTAAACCCTGTGTATCAAACTAGTGGTTTAGATTGCTCAATTATCTTGATATACAGATAAAATGTGATTTTTCTTTGATCAACACATATATTATGGATAGCAATCCATTTTTCAGGAATGCTTTCTATCTATTCTGACTATCAGGGGATCTCAGTTTTGTCTCTATATTGTTTCCTTCTATAATTCCTAGGCAATATTTCCTATGTGAATTTATATATGCAATTTTATTTCAATATTTTAGGGATAAGCAAATTAAAAAAAATTTAAAAACTATGTAAAAAATTATTGCCAAAGGCTACTGAAATTGATATTTATTGAAATAATAAATAATATTATCTCACAAAATTAAAAATTCAGTATTAATATTTTCTATTGGTCAATTTTAGTATTTAAATGGCCAAATAAAAAGTGGTTACCTATATCCCCTACTTTAAAGTGGGGCTGTCCGAATTTGAATCGGAGTCTCTACCACCCCAAGGTAGAAGGATGGACCAAGCTACCCCACAGCCCCTTTCCTTATATCATTTAGTTTCAATTATTTAACAATTATTGGCATTTCGTGCATTTTTAGTCTTTATTTGATAAGCTTCTAGTGTTTCTTCCTTTATATGGCGTATATAAATTGTGTTCTATTCCAATTGAATCAAGGATTTTACCCACAATGTAATTCACCATATCATCAATTGTTTTAGGTTTTGTATAAAAGGGAGGAGAAGCTAACAAAATAGTAACACCGAGATAAGCCAACCTAGACATGTTATCAAGATGTATTGCACTTACTGGTGTTTCTCTAGGCACTATAACCAATTTTTTATTTTCTTTTATGCAAACAGCAGCAGTCCTAGATATCAATGTATCTTCTATTCCTACCGATATTTTAGATATGGTAGACATTGAGGCTGGTACAATAACCATAGCATTAATTTTGTTGCTACCAGACGCTATTGGTACATTGAGTTGGTTGTCTTCATAATGTTTATAAGCTAAAGAATAGAATTGCTTATAGGATATACCCATTTCTTCTTTAATAACTATTTTAGCTGTTTCCGATATTACAATATCTGTTTCAACTCTATCTTTGAGTGTGCTTAATAATTTATATGCGTATATAGAACCAGAAGCACCTGTGATACCTACTATCACTCTTTTTTTTTCGTTCATTGGTAGATATACCAATAGTATATTATTTAAATTTTCTAGGCATTACTTATCTATGATTCCAATAGGAAAGGACAAAAACTTTATTTTTTACATATCTAAATGTATAACGAATCCAAAAGTTAGTTTGTGTGAATATATTAAGAACAGTTATTTTTCTAAAGCCAAAAACATTAATGTATATCTAACAAACAAAATCGTTGTAAAAGATGATGGATATGGATTTCCGTTAAACAAAAAAGGGGAACCAGATTTAATTAAAATAATAAACAATGTTGGCACGTTTAGGAATAGTGTAAAAGATAAACATTTGTTTGGCCTTGGGTTGCTTGCATTTTTATCTATTGGAAATAAACTAACTATAAAAACAAGGTCATTAAGCGAAAATAATAAATTTTCCCATACATGGAGCATGAGTTGGTATGCAGAAAATTTAGAATCATCAACACCGGAGATTGTTGAGGATTTTAGTGGCCATGGAACAGAAATTATAATAGAGGGCTTATACAAAACAAGCCGTTTCAATGCTGAAGATTTTGCATATTTTGTTGCTTTAGATCAGCCGTATATTATTTCTAGTAAAAAAACAAAAATTATAATTGAGGATGGGGATAAAAAAATCGTTGTATCGCCCTTAAAATATAAAGGAAACAGATTCAACTTAACTATCAAAAACCACGAAATGGGGAACATAAAAATAAGGATGTATTTTGATATTGATAACAAATTGCCTTTAACTATACGAAAATCTGGGGAAACCATTTATACAGACATTAAAGATATGATATATCTAAATAAATATCCTTGGAATTCAAATTATATTTCTGGATATATTGATTATGAAGGGGCAGATATTTCTTTATGGGATGGCTTTTTAGAAGGTAAAAGATTAGATTATTTTTTAGAACAAATGGGGATATTGGAAGATAAAATTATAGAAATGCTAAAAAAAATTAAGTAAAAGGAGAATTGAAGGATACGATCCTTCCCTCCTTAACAGAGGTTTTGCCATTAACTATTACTTCCTTTATTGCAGACCTATCTGCAGAATAAACAATTGAAGAAATAATTCTCTCTTTAGAGAAGGGATAAAAGGCAATGTTGGTTTTATCTAAAATTATAAAATCAGCTTTTTTGCCTTCTTCAATTGAACCTATTTCCTGATCCATTTTCAAGGCTTTTGCACCGTTTATTGTAGCCATATCAAACGAGGTTTGTGCAGAAACTACAGTCGCATCCCATTTTGATAATTTGTGCAATAATGAGGAAAGTTTCATTTCCCATAACATGCTAAGGGAATTATTAGATACTACGCTATCTGTGCCCAAAGAAACTACTACATTGTTATGAATCATTTCAGGAATTGGTGCTATGCCACCAACAGCAAGCTTCATATTGGAACTAGGGCAATGGCTAACTTTAACCTTCCGTTGGGAATATATCTGAAGTTCTTTATCAGTTAGCCATACAGAATGTGCTGCTAATGTATTCTCATCTAAAAATCCAATTTTATCAAGCCATTCAACAGGCCTTTTGCCATACTTAGATACGCAATCTGTAACTTCTTTTCTTGTCTCAGACAGATGCATGTGTATGTATGTATTGTATTGAGTTGCAAGTTCTCTTGCCTTATGCAATGTTTCTTCATTAGCAACATATATTCCCTGAACTCCTACAACAGGCGTGACAAGCTCATTAGGGTTTTCTTTTACATTTTCTATAAATGCCCTGCAATTATCTACAGGATTGCCTTTTTGCGTTGTGTATTCTTGATCTAAAATTGCCCATGCAGCATGAACCCTTATATTTGCTTTTATCGCGCTTTTTACAATTGCATTTTCAAAGTAATATAAATCAGCAAATGTAGTTATTCCATTCAATAACATCTCAGCCATGCCATATAGTGCATTTTCTTCTACTTCCTCTTCGGTCCTGTTAGAATCATATTTAAAAGTTGTTTCTAGGAATTTATCAAAATGCATATCATCTGCAATACCCTTCATATTTGCCATTGCTACATGTGCATGGGTATTTATAAAACCAGGAATTGCTACATTGCCTTTGCAATCAATAACGTTATCCGCATCCTCGCTTATTTTTCCTATTCTTTTGAATATGTTCCCTTCAACAAAGATATCCCCATAAAAAATATCTCTCTTTGCATTTTGGCTAACAATCCATAAATTTTTGTAAAGGGTTGATGTCATAAAAATACGCTTTTCTACATTTTTGCTAGTGTTATCTCAATAGAGGAAACATTAGAGGTTTTACCTTCCTTATTGGTTAATGCTTCAGTGCTTATTGAAATGTTTTTTACATTAACATTTTGCAAAAACCTATTTCTGACAACCTCTGCTACATCCACTGCCCTAGATATTGCTACTCCACGTGCTTTAATTTTCACTTCCATAGAGCCACTATTAAACTGTGTTACCACAGCTAATACATAGTTCATCGTTGGTTTTCCACCAACGAAAATATTGTTGTCCTCAGCCATATTGACACCTCATTAGTGGTAAAAATGATTGCTATCTATACATTTAAATTTTTTGTAACATTTAAACTTCATTGCTAAATTTAAGCCAAATTTTTCAATTTTTTATTATGAATATCAAGAAATGATATATACTTAAAAGTGTATTAAAAAAAAGATGGTTGACAAATCTAAATTAAAAGATACATTAAAAATTGCTTTTTGGATTGTGGTTTTATCGGGTGTATTTATACTGAGTGTTGATGCTTTATATTCCTTAGGGGCGATTGTAGGGGCGCTTATCATTATTGCAGTCCTTTATGGAATTTTAGAATGGAAATCAATTAAAAAAGTTGTTGTAGTTATGATTATTATTTTTGTAATATCCATATTTGTTAATAGTTATATTGCTACATTGAGTTTTTATCAACCACCATCATCAATCAATAGCAATATGTTTGTCAATAGCACTGTTTCCCCTTTCCATGCACCAAATGGTGTATTCAATTTTACTACCTATGTTAATGAAACCTATACCAATTACACTTATGCAGTTTATATTAATATTACCAACACCGCCAAATCCTTTTCTTTTGGACATATTATGTATAAGGTTTCAAATGTAAGTTTTGTCTCATCCCATCATATATACAAAAAGTATTATTTCATGGCTACAAATTTATCTGGTGCACCAGCTATATTTTATTATACTTTTTCTGTTGAAGAAAATTATACGAATAATATTACACATAACATTACACATAAATGGATAAACGATGTTGATAGCAATGGAAATGTGGTAATGAATGAGGGCCCCTTTTTGATAGATGGCATGCTAAGTCTTTATCCATATATCTTCTTATCCATCATGATAGTAACGTTTCTCTATGCTGGTGTGGTGTCTGCACTCATATTAGGAATGATTTTTTTGTTTAGGGAGAGGAAAACGTTAATTAAGAAAAAGAGAGAAACAGATAAAAAGATTGAGAAATTAGGCGATTACAAAGAAGGTACAAAGGCTAAAAATATTAATTTGACATGTTCTAATTGCGGTGCTATTGTTGGAGAAAATGATAAAGAATGCTGGAAATGCCATTCCAAATTTGAGGATGAACCGACTGATTTAGAATCAAAGGTCGATAATAAACAAGAGAAAGATAATAAAAATTGATTTTTTGGAAATTTTTTTTGAAATTCTTTATATATTATATTAATGTAACATAATATATGAGAAAAGACAAAGATTCTCTTGGATACGTAGAGGTTCCTAACAACTCTTTGTACGGTCCAGAATCAATACGTGCTTTTTTAAATTTTCCATATCATATTGCAATGGATAAAAAAATTATTAAGAACCTTATCATAGTTAAAAAAGCGTATGTTAAAGCCTTTAATGATTTTAATAAAATAGATCAAAAAATCGCATATGCAATTATAAAGGCATGCGATTCCCTTCTAGAAAATTTTCCAGAAAAGGAGTTTATATTAGCTTTTATTCAAGCTGGTGCTGGAACATCAACCAATATGAATACAAATGAGGTTATTGCAAACAAAGCACTAGAAATATTAGGGTATAATTACGGGGAATATAATTACATCAGCCCGCACAACCATGTAAATATTGGGCAAAGCAGCAATGACGTATTTCCAGGGGCCATGAAAATAACCTTTGTAGAGGAAATAAAATCATTAATGCGTATAATTGATAACTTAATTTATGCCTTGAATGCGCTTTCAACTAAATATGAAAAAACAGTAAAAATAGGTAGAACCCATCTTCAGGATGCCTCACCAATAACCTTTGGGTTAGAGTTTAGGGCTTATTCAACAGATATTAAAAAACACAAAAAAGACCTTGAATATATAATGGAAAAATTCAAAATTCTTAATTTTGGAGGAAGTGCTGTAGGAACAGGTGTAAATATCCCTAGAGAAATCCTACAAAAAGTATACCAATACCTTAATGAAGAGTACAAAGATGCATATTCAATGGCTCCTGACTTTGTTAGTGAAGAAATGTTTCCCACAGATTTTAACAATCTTGCTGAATGGTTTTCTAGTTTTAGCAATACCCTTATTAAAATTTCACGCGATCTCAGGCTAATGTCCTCTGGCCCTGCAGGTGGCTTTTATGACATTACTTTGCCTGCTGTGCAACCTGGATCTTCTATAATGCCTGGTAAAGTTAACCCCAGTATACTGGAAGCTATAACAATGGCTGCTTTTTACATTAAAGGCATGGCATATATTGTAGATTACTCCACTAGCAATGGTGAGATGGAAATAAACATTTTTACACCTATTATATACCATTCAATTATGGAATCTTTTAAAACATTGGAAACAAGCATTAATATATTGATAGATAAAGCCTTAAATGGATTGGTTGTCAACGAGAAGCATGTAAAAGAAGTTTTATACAAATCCCCTGGGGTTGCTTTGGTTCTTAATCCTTATATAGGGTATGAAAAAACAGCAGAACTTGTGAAAGAGAGCCTTGAAAAAGAGATCCCTATCATTACTTTGCTAAAAGAGAAAAAAATTTTACCAGATGATTTAATTGATAAAATTTTTTCAAGTATAGATTTAGGCAAATGAGTATCAAAGTTTTATTGATAGATTTCTGGTAGACAAGTTATAGTTAGTATACCTCTTCTCTCCATATAGAATCTAATTCAGAGATATCCTTCCTTATTTTTTCGTTGAATGTAGCGATATATTTTTTATCAACTTTGCCAATTTTTATTGCATTGCTTTTCATGATGTTTTTAAATTCTTGTTCTGTTTCAGGATTTACTTCTACGATCCATCTTCCAGGGCTTTCTGAGATAAGATCATAATCTTCTAATGAATTATTCAATTCAAATCCTTTTTGGGAGCATATTGCCATTTCTGTTAAGGTTGCAATAGCTCCACCATCAGAAATATCGTGTGCGGATAATACATACCTTTTTTTCATAGCTTCCCTCATTTTTTCAACATTATTATAAAACTCATTTAGGCTAACCATAGGTACCTTGTTTGATTGCCCATCTATATATTCCATTGCTATAGACCCTGCTAAGCCATGGTGTACTTTTCCTACCATATATAAAGGATTTTCCTCTTTTTTAAAACATGTAGTTATTATTTTGCGTATATCTTCCACAATTCCAGTACCTAAAAGCACTGCTGTAGGTGGTATACTTTTTTCTTTAAAATCATTATACAAACTAACATTGCCAGATGGGATAGATATTTTTAATCTTTTTGATGCATCGCTTATTCCCTTTACTGTTTGAATAAAATCGTACATGTTGTAGGGATTTTCTGGGTTGCCAGCATTTATGCAATTGGTTATTGCTTCTGGCATAGAACCAATAGAAACAAGATTAGATGTCACTTCATAAACAGCGTAATTGCCAGCAATGTAGGGATCATATTTTGCTATTCTATGTGCAGAACCTACTGCAATTGCAAGGCCTCTCCATGAATCCCAATTTGGTTTTAGTACAGAGGCATCTTGTACACCTTCTTTATTAGGATATCCACTTAATGGTTTTAATACAGATATTCCTTGCACTTCATGATCGTATTGCCTTATAACATGTTCCTTGCTCCTTACATTTGGGTCAGAAATTATCTTTACAATCAATTCTTCTAAATTTATTTTGTTAAGATGTTCTTCTATTTTCACCTTCTCTCTTTTTTTTATTGACCTTTTGTAAAGTGGTGGATTTAGTAAAAATTCAGATCTCAAATTAAATACAATATCTCCCTTATAGGTAGCTACTGCATTTTTATCTTTTGTAAATTCACCTATTATTGTATACCTAACGCCATAAGTTTCAATAATATCCTTAACCTTTTTCAAATTTCTTTTTTTTATTGATATTAGCATCCTTTCTTGGGATTCAGATATAAAAATTTCCCATGGAAGCATATCACTTTCTTTTAAAGGAACTTTTGTTAAGTCTATTCTCATTCCACAGTTGCTATTGAAAGCAAATTCAGAAGCAGCTGTTGATAAACCACCACCTCCAAGGTCTTTCATTCCACTTATCAAATTATTTTTGGTTAGTTCTCTAATAGCTCTTATCAATGGCTCTTTGGTAATTGGATCACCCACTTGAACTGCACTTCTGCTTTCAGTTGTTGATTTTTCGTACAACGATACAGATGCAAAAGATACACCATGTATTCCATCTCTCCCAGTTAATCCCCCTAGCAAAATAAGCAAATCCCCTTCATTGCCATTGTTTTTTATTAGTTCTTTTTTACTTAAAAAGCCAACACATCCTACGTTTACCAATGCATTGCCGATATAACTTTTGTCAAATGATATTGATCCAGCTATGGTAGGTATCCCTACACGATTTCCATAATCACGTATCCCTGCAACAACACCACTTACCAGTAACCTAGGGTTAATAGTGCCTTGTGGGATATCTTTTTTATCCAATTGTACAGGTGGAAAAAAAAGGGGATCTGCCAATGCAATAGGTTTAGCACCTACAGAAAGTACATCTCTTATTATACCACCTATACCAGTTGCTGCACCACCATATGGTTCTACATTGGAAGGGTGGTTATGAGACTCAATCCTTATAGCATAATAATGTTCTTTATCAAATTTTAGTACGCCAGCATCACCTTTATAAACTACATTGCCAAAGTTGACAGGGAATATATATTTTTTAAGGTATATCTTTGAACTTTTATAACTGCAATGTTCACTCCATTCTTGAGCTATTACCTGTAGTTCTACGTCAGTAGAAATTTTTTTTTCTTTTGTATAATATTTTTTAATGAGTTTCATTTCTTTTAGGCTTAATCCCAAATTCAGTTTTTTTGACAAGCCAATAAGTGACTGGTCATTCATTTTGCTGATTTCGTAATATTCAACATAGTTGTTCATCTAAACACCTTTTTAAGCATTGTTTTACATTATTGCTAGTATTACTAAATATGTATTTTTTACTATGGTAATTGGCATATTATTGATGTATTCAGTTATATATTATGGTGATGATTAAAAATTTATTTATAGATGTTTGCCACTTATTTATTGATTAATTGTTTTGAGGTGAAAACATGGTAGAGGATTCTACGCCCAGTGCTGAAACTTTTTACAAACTTGGAAAGAGTTTACACGAAAAAGGGAACGTTAAAGAGGCATTAAAAAATTATGCCATTGCACTAGCAATAAAACCAGATTATTTAGAGGTATACAGAGAGAGATTGGCACTATTTTCTGAAAAAAATAAAAAAACAGAAATGGAAGAGGAAAAGAAATTTATTGATTACATAAATCACCATACCAAATTTTCAGATGAGGATATGGAAAAGATTTCTAAAGAATATTGGAGAACTGGTAACAAAATTTTTGAATTAAAGGAATACACTGATGCTATAAGATATTATAATTTTGCTATTTTTATTAACCCTAGATATGCTGATGCCTACTTCAACAGGGGATTGTCCTTTTCTATAATTGAAGAATATCATCTTGCAGAAAAAGATATAGCAACAGTCATAAGACTAGAAACTAAAAAAGGGATCAAACACGAAGATACATATATAGTATTGAGTGATATAAAAGAACGCCAAAATAATTTAAAAAGTGCCAAAAAATATCTAGTAAGAGCACTTTCTATTAACCCAAATTCCTCTAATGCTAAGGATAGGTTGAACAGGATAACATTGATGGAAATAGAAAAAAAGATACCAAAAAAGAACAAAAATATTCTAGATGGCATCAAAAATGATTTGAAAGATCCAGAGGATAGTGATTCTGAATATAGCGATATATTTGTAAATGATGATGTTTCTAGAGATAAAACAAATTTTACAAGCCTTAAGGTGGAAGAAGGGCAATTGAAAACGATACCTTTTTACATTTCTGATAAAACTTTTAAAGATGTTGTGGGCATGGATAAACTTAAAGAATATATGTACAAACATATTATACTGCCTATTAAGAACCCTTTGCTCTATCGCAATGAATATCCAATAACTGATTTCAAGGTTGGTTTGATTTTGGTAGGCCCACCAGGAGTTGGAAAGTCGTATATCGCACAGGCTTTGGCAGGAGAATTAAAACTAAAAATGATTTTTGTTAGTTTGAGCCATATTATCGACATGTATACTGGAAACACAGAAAAAAATATACATAAAATTTTTGAAGATGCAAGAAAAGCTAGTCCATGCATAGTGTTTTTGGATGAACTTGAAAGTCTTGCCATGAACCGTATGTTTTCAAGGGATAACGATAATTCTTCTATACGTACAGTGGATCAACTTTTAGCAGAACTTGATGGAATAAATACTACTAAAGATCAACTATATGTGATAGGTTCCACTAATACTCCATGGGATCTGGATCCAGCAATAATAAGGAGTGGTAGATTGTCAGATATTCAATATGTTCCTAAACCAAATAAAGAAGAACGTAAAAATACTTTTATCTATTATACTAAAGGTATAAAAGACAAAGAGATCGATTACGATTTATTAGCAGAACTTACAGAATGGTATTCACAAGCAGATATAAAAAGAATAACCAAAGAGGCAAGTTTTGAATTAGCATACAGGCATAATGAAACAAATAAACATCAAAAATTAACAACTTCAGATTTGGTAAATATAATAAAAGGGATAGGCACTCCCTCATTATTGAACTGGTACATTAACGTTTACAATAACTACAAAGAAGGAAAAATTAAATCTTCTGAACTAATCCTTTATGAACAGATTATAAAAGATTCAGAAGAGGCATATTCTTATTACATGGCTAAGAATATTAAAAAAGATTTTAATAAATCTGGTCCTAACCAATATAGCTAACTGTTCAAATAATTATCTATATTTCTGACATCCTCTCATCCCTGAAGGATTTGAGGTTCCTGATTCATAGAGTGGCAACTCGTAAACCCCTTTTTGAGAGTGCCGTAGCAGTAGCACTTTCCACAGGCGTGAATTCGGGAATGCCCTTCCCTACTTTAGTATAACCCATATTCCTTATGTTTATGGATGCATTGAGATCTAGTTCATCTCCTCTCTAAAGATCGGAGCTTTCTTGCTCATATTTTTGTAGTAAAGTTAGGTGCATAAACTTTAAGCATTAAATAGATGATATCTTTTGGTTACAATGATGGTTGACATGGATAAAAAAACTAGTAATCAAAATAGGTTATCTAATGAACTTAGCGCATTTCTTATAGAAGCTTCTAATAGCCCTGTTAATTGGTACCCATGGTCAGAAGAACCTTTTGAACTAGCCAAAAAAGAAAACAAGGTTATTTTAATTGATGATGGTGCATGCTGGTGCCATTGGTGCCATGTTATGGATAAGGAATCCTATGATGATGTAAATATTGCTAATTACATTAATGATCATTTTATACCTATTAAAATAGACGTTGATGAAATGCCCGATATAGATAAAAAACTCCAATTAGCAGTGTCAAGCATTACAGGTGAAGCTGGTTGGCCTTTAACTGTTTTTATGACTCCTACCCGTAAAGTGTTTTTTGGTGGAACGTATTTTCCTCCTGTAGATATGCATGGAAAACCCGCTTTTAAACGTGTTTTAGAAAAAGTAATTGAAATATGGCAAACAGAAGGGGACAATATTGAGGGATTGAACCTTTCATCATTAAAAGAGGAGATCATTTCTATAAAAGATAACGACATAAAAGGTTCTTTAATAGATGATTCAACAAGTTCGATCCTTGAGCATTATGATTGGAAATATGGGGGATTACTTGAAAATATGAAATTTCCACGCCCTATGATTGATAAATTTTTGTTGTCTTCATGGTTTTACACTGGTAATGTTAATGCCTTGAAGGCTTCACTCTATACTTTGAAATCTATGTATTTAGGGGGAATAATGGATCAAATAGGTGGTGGCTTTCATAGATACACTATTGATAATCAATGGTGGATACCTCATTTTGAAAAATTATTGATAGATAATGCAGAAATTTTATCCACTTTCTTGGATGCTTATTTGATAACTAATGATGATGAACTATTGGATGCCATTAAGTTATCTTACAATTTTATTAAGCGAGATCTCTGGCTTGGTGATAAATTTGCAAATAGTTTGGATTCAGATAGTGAAGGGGAAGAAGGAAAGTATTATACATGGACAAAAGAGGAAATAAAATCATTTTTTAGAAAAGATTTTGAGGTTGTATTTTCGTTGTATTCAATAAACGAAGACTATGGTTGGGTGAACAATAGAAAGGTTCTTAAGCGTGCTTTTAGCAACAAAGACCTTAAAGAGAAAATCAATGCTGATCCATACTTGATTTTAAATGGGATTAGAAATATATTATTTGCCCATAGAAATATTAGAAAACCTCCTTATAGGGATGATAATGCATATTCATATTCAAATTACATTGCTTTGGAAGCAATGCTGAAAACAGGTTTTGTTATTAACGAGGATATTTCTACATTTATAGATTTTGCTTCCAAGATTCCTACAAAAATAAGCCGAAGAGTTGATGGATCTGGAGAGAGTATTTTAGAAGATTGGATTTCTGCAATATTTGCATTGATTGCATATTACGAAATTACAGGGGATTATAAGGTTATAGACAAAATAAAAAATTTCGGAAAAATAGTACAGGAGATGTATTTAGATCCTTCATATATATTTGATTCAACACATGAAGCTTTGGTGTCAATGTATCTTAGAGCAATGATATATTTGCATGAACTATTGCCAGAAGAGTTTAGTATATCCAATATTGATAGGATTATAAAAACCTCTTTACCTACTGAGTACAAAGTGGCAGCTTCTTTAATATCTAGTTTGATTAGGCAGGTATCAATTGTTCAACATGGGATTATTCATATTGTAATTACGGGAGAGGATGAAAAAGCCAAATCCCTTCATAGAACTGCTTTAACGACATATTCTCCTTTTAAAATAGTTGAAAAAGCTAGAGAGGGTATTAATAGCACAATTGATTCTATGATTAAGAATTCTAATAGTAGCAGTGCTTTTGTTTGTGTAGGCAATGTATGCAGTAAACCTATTGTAGAAGAAATTAAATTAAGGGAACTAATTCTCAATCAAACTTGAGTTTAAGAGTTATTGGCTTTTTTGTTAAGCCATTAATTTCATAGGGATTTTTTGCTACAATGATTTATACTAGTAGGGACTATTACTATATCATGGCATTCTTACGTAAAAAAATTTTGCATGGATCTACTTACTACTATTATGTCGAAAAACAAAGGGTTAATGGTAAACCTGTCGATAAAACTCATATATATCTCGGCACCGCTGATGAAATCCTCAATAAAGTCAAAAACAACAATACTAATACTCCCGTTGTTCTCAAATCCTTTGATTACGGCAAGATCGCTGCTTTGCTTGCTATCGATGAAGAACTTGGCTTTAGGCAAATTGTTGACAACGCTACTTCAAAAAGAAAAGTAAATGCACTCTCCATAGGTGATTTGCTTCTCATTGCCATATTTGGCAGATGGATTGGTAAATTGAGCAAATCTGCTTCAAGATATTTTAGCGATTCATTCCTAGCATTTGGTAGAACCTTCCCGAGTAAGGTAAACGCAGAGAACATCATATCCAGCATGGATTACCTAGATAAAGATGCGATTTCATCAATAGAACTTGGCCTTGCAAAAAAATTAGTTGAGAAAGGGATGATGCCTGATATGTTAGTATTGGATGCTATAAATAATTATACATTCATAGAACATGGAGAGGAGATACCACAGAAAGGGAAAAGCAAACAGGAAAGGTATAGCAAAAACCTTATAGGGTTGGGAATGGCAGTAACAGGAGAGAACATACCATTCATGCATACAGCCATAGAAAATACTTCAGATTCAACGTTATTCAATAAAGTTATTGATGAGATAATACTAAGGTTAAGGGAGATGAAAGTGAATTCTGAAGGGTTGGCACTAGTAATGGATAAAGGAAACAATAGTGATGGCAACATCAAAGCGATGCAAGGCAAGATCAAGGTATTAGGATCACTTAAAAAGAACCAGGTAAAGGATTTAATGGAAGTTCCAGAGACTGAATTTAGACCTTTATACACAACAGATAACGGTACACAAATCAGTGGATTTTCAAGGGTAATAAATATTTACGGCAAAGAATACAAAGTAGTAGTATCGATGAATCCCTCCACAAGAAAGAAAGAGATCAAGAAGTATGAGGAATCTAAGCTCAAAATTCTTGATAAATTGAAAGAAATAGAAATATCGATGAATAAAAGTGGTAAGGGAAGGCATGTAACAGCAAGCAGTGCGATAAAGAAAGCGGTTAAAGCAGTATATCCGCAGTATGCGTCAATAATTCGATACGAAGTAACAGAGGGGGAAAAAGGCAAGGAATTTAGATACTGGATAGATAGTGAAGCAGAGAGAGAGTATAAGAGGGAGGCAGGAAAGCTTGCCCTGTTCACGGATATTGATGACTGGAATGAAGAGAAGATAGTAAAGACGTACAACAGGAAAGTGTTTATAGAGAATGATTTTCACTGGCTAAAAGATAAAGTATTGATGCCTCTTACGCCAGTATGGCATAGGATAGATAAGCATATAGTTGCACATGTATTTATCTGCGTAATGGGGTTATTTTTTGTGAGGTATATATCAAACAAGTTGAAGGACCTTAATATAACAGACGAGAGAATATTTGAAGAGTTATCAAAAATCAGGGTTGATATAGTAAGTGGAAAAGATCTAAAAAATCCAGAAGTGATAATAGAGCCAATGAACTCAATTGGAGCAATGATATTTTCTAAGTTAGACCTAGGAAGGTATTTAAAGGGGGATTATTTTTAATTGCCCCTACGTTTTTAAAAAATGCTAGTGGTTATCAAAATTTATTATTTCTTAATTATTATTTTTCTTAAGCTCAAGTAAAAACTCTAGTTAAAAAAAGGCAACAATTATATTTTGTTGGTTCATCTTTTGCATTTGCAATGAGTGTAAAGATCAAGGTATTGTGAGAGGTATTGTGCTTATATGAATTAAGTATATATCCATCATCTGATATCCCTGAATCCTACCCCAAGCAGCCATAGTGGCAAACTATAAATATATATATTACATTGTAACACTTAGATAAATAGGGTATGTGACAAGAACTCAAGTTTGTTCTAATAAGAGCAAATTATAAATAAAGCTTGTTATGTGCTCTAGAAGTCTATAGAAAAAAAAGATGTAGAAATTAGGTGAGAAAATATGGCAAACGTAACAAACGTGAAAATATACAGAACCGAATCGTCTGGCAAGCAACAGAAAAGCCAGCAAAAGGCATGGGTAGACGTAACCTTTGACAATCAGTTCGTTGTACATGGACTGAAAGTAATGGAAGGTGAAAAGGGATTGTGGGTGACCATGCCATCTAGAAAAAACTCAAATGGGGAATTTAAAGATGTATTTCACCCAATAACCAAGGAAGCTAGAGAGATGTTGATTGATTCAATACTAGCAGAATACAAAAAAATTGATCCAAGTGCTAGTCGATCTCCACCTCCTTCGGATAGCAATGAAGAGGAATCTTTAGGAGATAACGAAAATTAAGGTTTCATATCATTTATAATTATTTTAAATTGTTTTTTATTTATTTTCTTTTTTTTATTTTCTAAATTTGGTTTTTTGTGTTATTAGATAGTTATTGTTAACAAGAATAGAATTGCTGATACCCCTATTGCAATACCCCAGTATGCTTTATTCCATGAAAACACTTTGGATCCATCTAAGGGTGGTATAGGAACCAAGTTGAATAATGCAAAAAATGAATTAAGTGTAGCTAATGCCATAAATAGATATATATGGATTGGAATTGCTATAGCCAAAAACAGTACACCAAAAAATAAGTTGGTCATTGGCCCTGCCAAACTTACTTTTCCATTTTCTTTTTTGGTTAAATATCCTGATATGTATACAGCACCAGGTGCAGCGAAAATCACTCCCAAAAAAGAGGTTACTATAGAAATAAACAAAAATAGGGGATAATATCTGAACTCTGCGTCACAACCGTATTTGATTGCTAAGTACCTATGGGCCATTTCATGCAAGAAAAATCCAGTGAGTACAGCTAGCCCTGCAAAAAGGATCCATCCAAGATATAAATTGGTATTGAGGTAAGAGGAATTGTATCTATACGAAATAATAATAAAATCGAGGAACAATACAGAGGAAGCAATTAAAATATTTTTTATTTCATCTCGGATGTTATTTTTGCCATTGTTTATTACGTATGTAACGCGGTAAGTATTTGTACTATATCTGTCGTCCCACATTTAATTACCACTCTATCTATACATTTTACCATATAAAAGAATTGCCATGTAAAAATATAAATTTTTACTATTTTATTTTATATAATATTTTACTGTTTTTAAATTCTTCTGGCAATGAATTATGCAAAATTTCTACTATTTGGTTTCTTAATTCCACTGCATAAGAGGCAATAAGCACCCATCCATCATCGTCAATTTTTCCATTTGGATATATTAATTTCATCATCCCAGATGCAATTCTTGTAATTGATTTCCAATCTCTTATAGATATATCATTTGTATTATTGCCAAATAATTCCACCTTTTCTAAAAATTTATCGGTATAGCTTGAGGATCTCATTTTGTGCATGATTTCAGAGAAAAAATCAGATCTTAAAGCATAACTATGGGAAAGGGATTTTTCAGGGTCTACTATTTTGGGCAGCTCCCACCCTGGCACTATGCCAGATATTCTATCAATGAAGGCTATATCATTCCTCAAGATAGGGGGAAACAAATTAAACAGGTTTTCTCCTTTTTTGTTTATATTTCCAAGAAATACTAAAGAACATGTACTTTTGCCTTTCATATATCCCCTTTCGTATGTTCCGCTTTCCATATAATCCTTTAATTTTGATATTACTTCATCAGGATTGTAAAAATGGATTTTGTTTATTTCATCAAAGGCTATAACGTCCCTTGAAACGATCTCTCCTGATTGTTTGGTAAGTATATTATAAAACAATAGTGCAGGGCTAACAGAACCACCAGAGATTATTCTGCTGTATGACGTGGTGTTTCTATATATGTAACTTTTACCTGTTGCCCGTTCACCAAATTCTATAGTGTATATATTGTTTTCAACCATCGGAAGTAGCCTTGATAAAAAAATTATTTTGTGTCTAAATGTGAAAATCTCAGGGTTTACACCAACAGTATGTATTATGAGGTCAATCCATTCTTCAACTGTAAATTTTTCCCTTTTAGCAACATATTCCTCTACCCCAATATTTACTGGTTGGAATGGAGTAAATTCTTGCAATATAACAGGTATTCCTTTTTTTACTCCGTTTTCTTCAGGAATATATAGTAGTTCGTTGTACTCCAATTTTCCTAATCCCCACATTCCACCAGATAAAAGAGCAGGATAATGATTGAGCAAATCAGTACTTACAGTTGCATTGTTTATGCCTATGGAAGGGATATTTAACCAATAAAAATTATGTTTAAGGTCTGTTGAGGCTGAGAATTCATCAATTAATGTGTATTCTTTTTCATTGAGCAACTTATGCTTTACATGTTCTTTCTCTTTTTTTTCTGGATATTTTTCTCTTAAAAATTTATAAAATTCTTTTATTGCGGTATCTTTATCATTGAATTTATCAAAAAAATACTGAAATAGATACTCCGATATAAACCTTGGAAGCCTGCTATTCTCAAACAGATTGCCTTCCCATTTATTAATGAAATAAGATTTTTCGAAATTACTTTTTACTTTATCAGAAATATCCATAGTATAACACATTATTAAATTCTTATATAAGTTTATCTAAAATTGTATCCCATTTATTGATTCTTGATTTTCCCTCTTCTATGTTAGTTTTTTTTGGCTCATACAATATATTCCAAAATTCATATGGCAAATAATAATAATCTGTAGATTTACCATTAATCATGCCTGTGTCTATATGCAACGTTTCACACGTATCTTTTAAAATTATTTTTAATGTTTTTTCAGGTTCTGCTTTTGCTATAATATTTTTTTTGATCAATGAATTAATTTTAGCTTTTTGGTCTTTGTAATCTTTAATGGAAAATTTACCCTCTTTTTTGGTTTTTTCAATCATGTTTAATATTGTATTTCTGTTTAACTGAAGTAAATTTTTTATTGCTATGTTCTTTTTGAAGTTTGTTTGTAACATATTGTACTGGTTTTTGCTAGGGTCTATGTAAAATTTGTCTCCGTAATATGAAGGAAGATTATAGGAATATATCCGTTCTTTTTGAATATTTTTTATTGGTTCAATAACTTCTGAATATTTTTTATTTAAAATAACGTAATTAGAAAGCATTTCACTGTATAAAGAAAATAGATCATTTGTATTTTTAATAGAACCTATGAAAACCTCTTTGATATGTATGAAGCGTGGAAGAAAACGTGCATTATTTACCTTGAATTGCATATATTCTTTAACCCTAAAATATCTTCTTATTATGTACACGATTTCCCAGAATAATTCGCTTTCTTTAACTATAACATCTTTTATAAAATCAGTATCAACTAGTTCCTTTGAAAAAGCATATAACCATGCCCATTCATATTTGTTGTTTTTAAGGACTTTTATCGCTTCCATCCATATTTTGTTATCATCTGGTTTTTTTGATAGGTAAAAAGATTTATCGTAAACAATATATTGGTCATCAAGCTCATCTATTTTGAGGTTTATTTCTCTCAATAAACCTGGTTTGTTTTTTATGAGATTATTGCTGTGCTTGTTTCCAGGTATGATAAATATGTAGTTGCTCTTTTTTACTTGATCATATATAGATTTGTATGGATTGCTGATTCCTTCCATTTCTTTTACTATAAAATATTGATTTAGGTTTTTTTCAATTGCCTGGCTTACCTTCATTCCATTTCTAGAATCGTTAATAACTTTAGTCATGAACTCATAGATGGCATGCTTCCATTGTGGTTCATTGTATGTTCTATATATATGCAGTAATATATTGCTTAGTTCTTCTTGTGTTATTTCGGGCATGTTACCTTATGATTTCAAATGAATCATAATCATTGTTTTTTTCTTCCCATGTTATTTCCACATTTTCTACATCTGCTTGTGGATTATCATAAGTTAAAAACTCAATTAGCTTCGCTATATTCTCAATATCCCCGGAAAAAAATCCTTCTACAGTGCCATCACTAAGGTTCCTTATTATCCCTTTTACATTAATTGTTTCTGCTTTTCTTTTTGCAAGATTCCTAAAATTAACGCCTTGTACTTTGCCCCTAAATATCACATGAGCGATTTTCATATTAAATGTCAATAAAATAAAAAAAGGTTAATGGGTTTACACCCATCCTCTAGCTTTAACTGCATCCGCTACTCTGCCTACTGATACTATGTACGCCGCTATCCTTGGATTCACTTTGTATTTCTTCATTGATTCCATTACATCCCAAAATGCCTTTGTCATCTTAGCATCTAATTCTTGGTATACCCTGTCCTCTGGCCAGTAATACCCGTTAATGTTCTGCACCCATTCAAAGTAGGATACTGTTACTCCTCCTGCATTCGCTAAAAAGTCTGGTATAACCAATATGTTCTTCTTGTAGAATATTTCATCTGCCTCTGGTGTAGTTGGACCATTCGCTAACTCAACTATTATCTTCGCCTTCACTTTGTCCGCATTCTTTGAGGTTAATACATTCTCTATCGCCGCTGGTATTAGTACATCTACATTTAGCTCTAGTAACTCATCGTTCGTTATGTTCTTTGCACCTGGATAATTAATAACTGACCCTGTCTTTTCCTTGTGCGCCATTACATCACTGTACTTTAATCCCTTCTCACTGTAAATTCCTCCCTTAGAATCACTCACTGCTACTACCTTCGATTTGTGCATCTCCTCTACTAATTTGTGCGCATATTGTCCTGCGTTACCATATCCCTGTATCGCTACTGTCGCTTTGCTTAAATCCATCTTTAAGTGCTTCCCTGCTTCCCTTAAACAGTACATTCCTCCTTTCGCTGTCGCATCCCCTCTTCCTAATGACCCTCCTACTGTCAAGGGCTTACCTGTTATCATTCCTGGCTCGTTGTACCCTACTATCTTTGAATATTCATCCATCATCCATGCCATTATTTGTGGCGTTGTGTATACATCTGGCGCTGGTATATCTTTCTCTGCTCCAATAAACCTGCCTATTGCCCTGATATACCCTCTTGATAACCTCTCTAGTTCCCCTTGGCTCATTTTCTTGGGATCACATATGATTCCACCTTTTGCCCCACCGTATGGCAAATCTGTCATCGCTGTTTTCCATGTCATCCATGCTGATAATGCCTTCACTGTGTCTAATGTCTCTTCTGGATGAAACCTTATTCCCCCTTTGGTTGGTCCCCTTGCATCGTTGTATTGTACTCTAAAACCTTTAAACACTTTCGTTGTTCCATCGTCCATCTTTACAGGTATGGATACTTCCAGTATCCTCATTGGTTCCCTTAAAAACTGATGTATTGCGGGATCGAGTTTCATGATCTTAGCTGCGTTGTCTAATTGCTTTTGGGCAATTACAAACGGATTCAAATTTTCTGCCATTTTAATTTCACCTTATTACTAGTAATTACTTAACAATATATTTAATTTATGGTTTATCCGTAGTATTTACAATAAATATTTCTAACAAAAGAAAACTGTTGTTAAACACTGATAAATAAATATATAATAAAATGTAAATTGTGCCAATAACGTTAATTTTTCTATTTTGTGAATATTTTATTTTTTAATGAAGTTGAACTAATATCCTTGCAAATGCAATGAATGTGAGTAATTAAGAAGGCATTGCACATTTAATTGGCATAAATACTAAATCCTATCTATTTCAAAATGTATAAATTAGTGAATTTTATTGCTATTCCATATAAATCAAGGTGAGATTAAAAAAGTGACATGTTATATAAACTATGGTTAATACGTTACGCAAAATAGTTTATTACAAATAAATAATTGAGCGCCCTGGTCGGGATTTTCATTTTTTTGAACCCGAGTCCCAAGCTGTCTGTGCCAAAAGCTCGACAGGCTTAGATGATAGGCCGCTACACTACCAGGGCAATATATAAAGAAGAGATAGATTAAACAAATATAAAATAGTATCGTTATTTTCTACTAAGGTTGTGATTTCTGTTGATGATATTGACATCCACTTTTCAAAGTTATCATTTCACAGATTATTCATGCGTTGCCTTTTATACCATCGAACAATCTAAATTTTAAGCTATGGTATCGATCACCTTTGTTAGATATTTACTAAATTATAGGTAGGCATTCATATATCTTTTACTATTTGTAATATGCTAAGTTTAACAATAAAAGCAAATGAAGTTATAAGTCTTTTGTGTATTTCCAGAAAAGCCCTGCATGTATATGCATCAACAGGAAAAATATGGTATGCTGTTTTATGCCTAAAGGTTGCTATAACTACAGCAATTAAGGTGTTTATAAATTATTGAATATTATCTTGCAGATTTTTCCGTTAATTATATTATAGAGATAAAGAATGTATGATTGGGTTTTGTATATGAACAACACTAATATACCACCAAATGCTAATGTACCGAATTTGATTGTGGTTAATACACCTTTTGTACCTGGCTATAGAATTGTTGAAATAAAAGGTTTTGTTTGGGGATTGATTGTTAGAAGCAGGGGTTTAGGTGGAAATATTGTTGCTAATTTAAGAAGTATTGTAGGTGGAGAAATAGATGAATACACTAAACTTCTCGATGAAACTAGGCATATGGCACTTAATAGATTGATTATTTCTGCTACCAATTTAGGTGCCAATGCAGTAGTTTCTGTGAATTTTGATTCTACCGAACTTGTAAATTATATGACAGAAATTCTTGCATACGGCACTGCAGTGGTTGTAGAAAAAGAAACAAAAGAAAGCCAGAGCGTAAAACTAACTTAAATGTTATTTTTCTTTCAATAGCATGTAATAGTAACTTTCCTTTGCTAGGTATTCAAAAGCTTCCATTTTAACTGCACATTCTTTAATTGAGTTTCCAGTAGTAACTGCACCGTGGTGGCTTAGTATAATGCACGAAGAATTTTTAGATTTTAATCCAACTTCTCTTGCGAGTTCTGTGGTTCCAGATTTATGATAATTGGTTAATGTTATTTCTCCTAATGTTTCATATGTCTCTGGAATTGTTTCTTTTATTGGTAGCTTTTCTATTATTGATAGCAATGTTAGAAAAGGGGGATGTGCATGAATTATAGCTTTGACTTCTGGTGCATTTCTATATATCTCCAAATGCATTTTTACTTCCGTTGATGGGTTTTTGCCTTTTAGCAAATTGCCATTTATATCCATTTCAACAAAGTCAGATTCTTTTACATTTATTTTGTATAGCGAGGTTTTGGTTATATGGATAACCTTCCCTGTTTTATAGCTTACATTACCGCTTGTGCCTGGAAAAAAATTTTGGTCAGCTAATCTTTTAATTATAGATAAATTGTTCATGCTTGTTTATACACTTTTATATTATTTTTTAATTTTGTTGGAATTTTGTTTTTCTCATTTGACATCCTCGCATCCTTGAAGGATTTGAGGTTCCTGGTTCATAGAGTGGCAACATATCGACCCCCTTTTGAGAGTCCCGCAGCAGTAGCACTTTTCATAGCGTGAATTCGGGAATGCCCTTCCCTACTTTAATATAACCCTTATTCCTTATGTTTATTGATACATAGATATCACGGTCGATTGTGAGACCGTATACATCATACTGATGTTCTTTCTCCTAAAGTTTCAGATCATGTTTAATGTTCCCGCATCTTGAACATATCCTAAATCATATTATTTCTCTCTTCAACGCTGTGAGCATTTTCATTGCATCGAAGGCAGAAAGGCCCTTCTTTTTATCGGTCTTGTGTCTAGCATAATATTTGTTTTTAACCTCAAGGAAATGATTCCATACAAACCTGCAAGGTTCAAAGTGTTTTTCCAGAAATATTTTCTGATTCTCATTTGGATACATTCACACTTTGAGTGTCTTGGCCATTACACCCTACAATCGATATTAATAAACATTTCTCAATGCATCTCCCCTCTAAAGATCTGAGCTTTCTTGTCCATATTTTTGTAAAAGTATAAATAACATTACAATATTGTTTTATATTGGTTCAGGAGAAGGAGGGTAGCTGTCGGTGATCCTTGTGATCGCTGAGGAAAGTCCTCACTCTTGGAAACAAGATGCTTAACGCAAGTTAAGATGGCGAGAGCCATGGCAATGGAACAGAAACGACACAGTTGCAGTTATATGATGATGTAATAGTTACGGAAGTTCCTGCAAATATGTTGAAACGGCCAACCCTTCTAGAGCAAACCCAATAAGCCGGGATGAATGTTTCCTTACTGGCGAGTAGGGCGCGTAGTCATATGCTACCTTAAACAGAATGAGGCTTACTACCTTCACCTGAACCACTTAAAAGTTTGTGAATTTCTTCTTTTAACTTTGGCACAGTATTATAATTATCTAATTCCTTGATATCCACCCATCTATATTCGGTATTTTCCCAATTCAATTGCACTTTTTCTGTTTCTATATTGAACAATAGTGTATATACAGTGTAAATAATATTTTTGTTTCTAACGTATATTTCCTCATTTTTTTTAACAAGTTTTACATTTCTTATTCCTGTTTCTTCCCAAATTTCCCTCATTGCACATTGCTCAGGGGTTTCATCTTTTTCTATTGATCCCGATATAGCTGCCCACATTTCCTGGTAAGAAGAAACAATTTTGCTTCTTTTTACTAGGAGAATCTTATGCCCACGGTTCATAAGGATAGAAGTAGACACCTTTACATTTTTTACGTTATGTATTTCAATAGTACCTTCTTTACCATTTACAGAGATTTTATCACCATTTTCAATGAGGGATATATCAATTTTGTCTACAAACGGAATGTTTGCCATGTTTGCACCTGCTGTGACTATGGGTTCACCTTTTCCAGCAACAAATCCCGCAGGGGAATTAGAATACTCTTTTAAAGCATATATAACATAGCTTCCTACTGTGCTGCCTGTACTAGATGGAAAAACAAGCACTTTTCCTTTAATGGATTGCCCGTATATTTCAGATTCTTTTTTTTCTACAATGCCTGTCTTTGGATCAATATCTCCTAGGAAAGATATTGGCACACTGGTTTTTATTGCAATTCCTTCGCCGTTATAATCAGATAATGATCTACCTTTAATTATCATAAATATTTCTCCACGATTTCTTTATCAGTATTATAGGTTATTTTTTGGTTGGAAAAAGATTTTTTGGGCAAATAATAAGAAGCTTTGGCTGAATTAACAGCTGTTGAACCATAAAGATTTTCTATTGGAGACACAACCATGCATGTATCTAACAACACTTTTGCACCCCATTTTTCTAATTTGGCAATTTCTTTTTTAGCTTTACTAGCCATGAACCGGCTTGTACATATCCATACATCAGGGGAAGAGCTTTTTTTGGGCTTTGCAGTTATTATTTTGCATAAGTTTTTGATTTCCCTTGCAGACAACAAGGGGCAACCAAATGCAATAAGTTCTGGAGACCCTTCATTGCCTATTTTTTCCTTTAAAAATTCAGTAATGGCTTTTTCATCTATCCTTACCCTTTTTAGCCCGTTTAAATTATTTTTTTTATATTCAGGTGTAACCCCTTCGATATGGTACATTGCAATAGATCCCCATGTAGCCATTGGAGCACCTAAGTTTTTCAATAAATATTTTGTTACATTACTGAATATTAAATAAGGCACTCCTTCCTGTGCGTAGTCACCTATATAAGCACCGAGCAAAGAATAATCCTTTATTTTTCGGTCGATTTCGAATACGATAGTTGCTTTTCTGTTTTCTTCTAGGTGCAACCCATAATTGGATGTATACCCTGTTATTGCAGAGGCCAAAGCTAATGGCCCACCTTCCCTGTTTGTCCTTGCACCAATAATTGAATTGGCATAGATAACTGCAGAAGATTCTGCCCATGCGATATGGTCTCCAAAGGAGGGTATATTATCCCCTAAATAGGGTGTGCATGTATAACTTTGTTTTATTCCCATTTTTTTGTATAATTCTACTATTTCTAATTGCTTTGATCTGAAATTATTATCAATAATTTTCATTTTTTCCCAATGTTCAAGGTCCATTCCTGCAGGATTTAGCGTTGTAGGTACAACCACCTTAGCATTTTCAGAAAGGTGTTTAAGATATTTAATGCCCGCTTCACCAATTGTTTTGTATGAAATTCCAGAAACTTGTGCAGAGGATATCTTTAACAATTTATCAGCTCTGTACAGCTCCCCAATTTTAACAATTATATTCATTGATTCAGCTATGGCTGTGCCATATTCCCCTTTTAACATTCTTTCTTGTTCGTTAGTTAAATACATAACATAGATTATATGTATGTTACAGTATATAAGAGATTTTCATTGTTTTTTATTGTTTATGTAATGTTCATGTTGAGCATTAACATTTGAACTTTAAAAATATTAAAAATAATAATTAACTACATCATTGAATGTGGATAGCTTTTTATATGTTTATTGAGTTATATATAATATGAAACTTTGTATTTCCTCTGATGTTCATGGCAATGTATATCCATTAAAAATCATGCTTGAAAATGAAACCTATGACAAAGGGATATTCTTAGGGGACATTGTTGATTATGGTCCATCTCCAGACCTTGCCCTTGATATAGTTCGTGACAATTTTGATGTTATATTATCTGGCAACCATGACCATGCCGCAGCATATGGAGTTGACTGCATGTGTTCCAAAGAAAACCATGAACTTTCTGTTTTTACTAGGGAAAATATAACAATGAAAAAATTGTCTAAAGAGGATTTGTCTTTCATAAAATCTTTAAAATATGAACAGATTCTCGATATTGATGGTTTGATCTTTTACCTTGTGCATGGAAAATTCGGGGACCCTTTATATGGCTATTTCTACCCCTGGAAGGATTACGAGCATATAGAACAGTTTAAATTAGAAAGAAATAATGTAGATTACTATTTTTTAGGGCATACTCACCATTCGTTTTATTTTTCTGTTGATGGATTAAATATAATTAATCCTGGGTCTATTGGGCAACCTAGGGAAGGCCTAGAATGGCCTTCATATACGATTTTGGATACAAAAGATTACTCAATAACAACCAAGCGTGTAAAATACGATAAAGATTTGCTTAAAAGGGATTTACAACAAAGCATTGAGGATGATAAAATAATCAACAAGCTTAGCGCTCTTTTTTACCTTTAAAATTATTATATTAATTATTATATTTTTTCCATTTTACAATTGCGATTAAAATAACTGCCATTACAATGATGTATCCCACTATTACTCCTATGCCTATTATTGGAATAATTGAGTTGGTTTTATTTGAATTTGATTCTGTTATATTGTTCATAGGCAATAACGAGAAATGTATGTAATATACATCCATTGTTCCGTTGGAATAATATCCATAAAATACACCTGTGAAATACAAATTTTGAAGGTACATATTATTATAATTGCCTACTGGTATTGATATATTGAAAGTATTATTGTTAGAATAGCTTATAATCGTTGTTGATTCCATTTCCCCGTCTTGGAACCACGCAATGTTGCTGGTATATTCAGCACCTTGATAATTTGATATTTGGCCGTATAGAAGGCTATGTTTGTAATTTCCTATATTTACCTGAAAAGTTAGCATGCCATTATTTGTGATATAATCTACATTTGGGATCAATTTATAATCAATTGTATTTAAAACACCCACACCCATAGATATATAAAAATAAGATTCATTTTGTTTGTACGTTGTGTTATTTATTTCTGTACCTATAACCAAATTTATATATCCATATGATAAGTTATAATTGTATGGGTTTATAGTTATATTGAAGTATCCATTTATGGAGGAATTTACATATCCTTCATACACTAGTTTATTTTTATCGAACAAATTTGTAGTATATATGTAATAGTATATTGTATCATTGCTTAAAATGGAGTTATTGTAGTAAGCTAAATAATGCAAGGTTATAGTATTGTTTTGTATTTCTATTGGAAGGCTGCCTATTGAGGAACTGTTGAAATATACCTTTATTGTATCGGACAATGGATAGAGATATTTAACCTCTGTAAAATTGTTTTTAGATATTTGTACTATAAATTCGTTGCATATATTGTTTTGAGGGAATATCAACATGCCCATGCCATATGTGTTGGAAGTGGAATGGTACAAGATTTTTTTATAGGGTGAATTATACGGCAGTCCATATAATATAAGGCTTGCATTTGATACAGGAGACCCATTGAAATAGTATGTGTTGATTTCTATTATATTGTCATACAACGTTTCCCATACATAAAATTGATGCAATGTAAACAAATAACTGCTTCCACTAGTATTGGTGGTTTTGTTTATTGCAAGCAGGTAAAAATCTGCCGTATAGTTAATCCCCTGTGGTATTTCAAAAGATACAAGATAATATACCCCTAGGCATCTAGCTTTAGGGTATAAGTATATATAACTATAGTTTAACCTAGACATGCAGAGTATAGAGATATTGTAATCCGTTAGGTTTTGGGAAATATTGCCTATCTGTGCTTTTACGTAAACTTCAATTAAGCTCCCTATGGTAGGATTGCTATTTGTTAGGTAAGTATTAAGTGTTAGAGTATGGACATTGGGGATTTTGTTTAATATGTTGACAAGTATTGCTACGCTAGCTTTGTTGTTATTTTCATATCCTTGTACAATTATTGAAAAAGAACCTGTTTTACCAACAACAAAGTTTATTAAATATGAACCTGTGTAATTATTGGAAATGTTGTAATGAAAATTTTGTATATTTGGTATTATGCTTACGTCAATAGTGCTTAAATTAACAGGAAAGGCATTGTCGTATGCATATATGTAAACTTCCATGCTTTTGTTTACTAGATTTGATATTTCATTTTGGCTAGAAAATAATATCAATGAAGAATTGCTTTGGGAATAAGATGGCTTTACAACTGTTAATAATAGCATAAAGAGAATAACCATTGCTATGTAAGAATTAATTTTTTTTGGCAACACAAAAATAACACCTAGTATGCTTCAATCTTTATAATAGAATATATATCTTGCGGGAAGTTTGTAGCTGCCTTCACTTTCAAATCGGCACCTTTTACATTTGTAGAATTTAACTTCTTTGCCATCTAATGTTTTATTCAAAACTTCTGTTAAATTAAAGCCACATACGGGGCATGTTCCATTCAATTGTTTTTTTATATGTGATTTTTTGAAAGATACCCTTACTTCAATGGATTTCATGTCAAATACTATTCTTTTGATCCTAAGATTACTGCATCTATAACCTTTCTCTATAAGCGCACTTTTTACCTGCCTAGTAAGTTCAGTTAAAGAGGCAATTGAATAATTTTCCCTTACAACATTTTCAATAACCATTTTGAGAACTCTATTGGGTGTATTTTTCATAATTGAATTAATTAATGCGTTAAATATATAAAAAAATTACCAAATTATTTGCATATTGATTTTAAAGATATTCTAGAAATGGAAATCGTTATAAAAATTTTAATTTGGCTCTATATTTATGGCTTTATTGCCGAACAATTCCACTTTTTCTTTATTGTATAAATCTGGCATTTTACCTAATGTATAAAAGGCAATATGCCAAGGTAGGTTGAATCCAGTAGATAAATTTTAGTTTTTTCTAAATTTAAAAGATTGTTTCTCATAACAATACCTTTTTGGGATTTAATAGGGTTGTTGAGTATTGAATTGCCAGTATATCTGTTCCACGCTGGTACGAGTATTATTTTTTTTACTTTTGCATTCCCTTTTCCATAATGCTTTTCTAGATTTTTTGTATTCGCATTGCCTATTGCAAAGCATTTTCTAACTTCAATTTTGCCGTTGAATTTAAGTAACCCTATTCCAGGATGTACATGCCCAGATACGATGATTTTTTGATTTACCACATTTTCATTTGGCCATGCATGCCCATGAAAGAATCCAACGCCATTGTATGTAAATCCTGTAGAGGGATAAATTTCAACTTTTTCAGATATTATTTGTTCTATATTGCCGTCATGATTCCCTTTTATAATGATAATGCGTTCAAACAGTTCCTTCATAGTGTTAAGGATTCCTTTAATTAAGGATTCACTTTCTTGTTTCAAATCTAGTTCATTTTTTATATCCCCTAAAAAGAGTATTGCCTTTGCACCAGTTTCTTTTTTAACGGATTTTATTTCATCTATAAATGTATTTGTAATGTTGATTCCACTTATGCCCTTTTTCTTTAAATCTTCTTCAATGCCAAAATGGGTATCACCAACAATGAGCATGCTACTTTTTTCTTTAAGCAACATAAAGGGATACGGAAAAATAGGAACTAGCTTTGTCATTTTTCTTCATCCAAATCCTTTTGCTTTTCATCATCTTTATCTTTTGGGATATACCCCATTTTATTTTCTTCTGTATACTCTTCCACTACAAAACTACCTATGTAACCACAGTTCTTGCAATGGTAAACATGTCCAGCTATCATACCTGATTCATAATACAAATCTGTTGACCCACATTTTGGGCATTTTATTATATAATTCCTATGGCTATGCTGGAATTTCCTTTTTCTTCTGAACAACACAAATAATTATCAATATACATGTTAATATTATTTATTGCTAAGTTATGCTAAGTTAGGATTTTTGTCATATATCTCTACCTTTAGAAATCCTCATTCCAATGAATGTTTGAAGGCTTAAACTCCTAGGGAAAACTCTATTATATCCAACCTGCAGAAGCTATAGGAACTGCTTTTTGGCATGGCATAAACTAAATACACTATGCCATCAACTATATATCCTTGCCAAATTGTATCGCATCAAACTTTTAGTTCCTTGAAAATCCCTACCATCTAGCTTGTACTTAGTTAATTAACATGGTTCATGGCAGATAATTATTAAAATAATTTTATATTAACCCATTCCTAATGCCGTGAAAAAGGTATTGCTGTATATATCCAGCATTGCCATCCCATTTATTCTGGGCAAATTGGCGTATTTTTTCATTAGGCATTTTTTGTTCAATATAATATTTTTTCATTGCCCGCATAACCCATCTATCAACAGGAAAAGCTTCCAATTTTCCAAATCCAAAAAGCAATATGCAATTAGCTACTTTATCCCCTATGCCTTTTATTGAGGTTAAAGTTCTCAAGGCTTCCTCGTATTGAACTTTCCCCAATGAATAAAAATCATTCCTGTTTTCATTTACATACTTTAAGAAATTTAATATATACTCACTTCTGAATCCAGCACCTGCTGAGTCAAAGTCTTTTTTGGTTAATTTTATTAATTCATCATATTCTGGAAAAGAATAATTTTTGATCCCATTAAGTTCAACCTCATTTCCGCCCATTTGGGATATTTTGTTAATAACTTTGGTAATTTTGCTAATGTTGGAGGCTATTGAACATATATAAGATATGGAGCATTCCAATGGATCTTGCTTGATAATTCTCATACTGTTGTAGTATTCAAACAACATTGATAAGGTAGAATCATTTCCAATTGATTCTTTTACCTTTTCTAAATTGTCATCCAAACGAAAGTATTCTTTTATTTTATCTATGCTAATTGGTTGTTTAGACCATACGTATAGCATTCCCTTCTTGTTTTCTATACTGATAAACTTATTTGAGATAAATCCGTAATATTTTTCATTGATTTTTTGCCATCTAAACACTTGCCCATTGAAAAGGGTGCTTTCTAAATTGAGATTTTTTGCAGATATTTTTATCATCATTGGTTTAAAGAATAAAATTATTAATAAGATTATTCATACAATATGCATGGTAAACGTAAGTTCTATTTTGGGCAAATACAAAAATTTGTGGGCATTGGATCACCTGCTTGCAGTCTCTAGTTGGGATAATCAAGTGTATATGCCTCATGGAGCAGCTGTTTTGCGTGGTGAAGCTGTTTCCACTTTAATGGTTCTTAGAAAAAGGCTTTTCGAAGGTATTGCAAATGACCTTAAGGGAATTAACCGTAATAACTTAGATGAAAAGGATTCTGCAATTTTAAGGATACTTGACAAAACTGCAGAATATTATGAAAAAATACCAGAAAAAATCCTTGAAAATGAAGAAAAAATTGTTCCGTTGTCTATAATAGCATGGTCTGATGCAAGGGCTAAAAACGATCCTTCAATATTTTATCCATACCTTGAAAAATTGATTGAAATCCAACGTATCAAAGCAGAAAAATTAAATAATGCCCATTTGTACGATGCGCTTTTGAATCTTTACGATGAGGGTTTAACCACCTCGTTGATAGATTCTCTTTTTCCTTCATTGCGAAATGGCATCGTTGATATAGTTAAATCCATTTCAGATGCAGGTTACTATACAAAAGAGCATCCATTGGAAACAATGGAATATTCTAGTGTAGAGATGGATGCTGTAAATAGGGAGATAATGAAATATTTAGGATTGCCAGAGGATAAAACTAGGTTGGACCTTTCTACACATCCAGTAACCTTTGATATTTCAGGGGATGATGTTAGAATAACCACTAGGTATGATAAAAGCAATTTCAAGAAAGCTATGTATTCATTGATCCATGAATCAGGGCATGCAATGTATGCTTTGGCAATAGACCGTAGTTATGATTACACACCAATATCAAGGGACTTGTCACTAAGCCTTCACGAATCCCAATCCCGCTTCTGGGAATGCATTATAGGCAGAAACAGGAACTTTATTAAATTTATATATCCATTGCTAAGTCAGAAATTATCAGTAGTGAAAGGTTATTCTGAAGAAGATTTGTATAGATATTTCAATTACGTAAAACCCAGCAATATAAGAGTTGATGCAGATGAAGTTACTTACAATCTTCATATTATGATTAGATATGAAATTGAAAAAAAATTGATTGAAGGTTATGCCAATGTAAATGAGGTCCCATATATATGGAACGAGCTAACCGAAAAATATTTGGGAATCAAGGTAAATACTTATTCAGAAGGTTTCTTGCAGGATATCCATTGGAGCATGGGCACTTTTGGATATTTCCCTACATATACAATGGGAAATTTGATTACCGCTTTGATACAGAAAAATATGAAAAAAGATTTAGATTTGGATACACTTCTAAGCCAGGGTAAATTAAGTGTGGTGAAAGATTGGCTTAAGGAAAATATCCAAAAATACGGCGGGTTGTATATCTCTAGGGATCTTATTAAGAAGCAACTTAAAGAGGATTATAGTGTAGAGCCATTTTTGCAATACCTTAGGGATAAATATTTAGCTTAAATGTGTATATCATCTTTGATGGTTAAGGTGCTATCCAAATTTATTTTTATACCATTAGATGTGATCTGAAAGGAATGCATTTTTGCATCATAATTGCTTCCCCTAAATTTTGTGATCATGATGCCATATGTTAGGAGATTGTTATCATAGAATCTTACTGTCCTTATTTCCCCCCTTCCCATAAGCAGTTCAGGAAGATCTATTTTAGGGTGGGAGATATCTGCCAATACAATAACAGTAGATTCCAACTCAGACAAGAAACGCATGAAGGACTGAATCCCCATATTGGGATCGTATCCTGCCATATAGAAATATTTCAATGCCGTTATTGAATCTATAACTATCCTTGAATATTTTTTTTTCATTGTTTCTATTTTGAGCATTGATTGAAGGGAGGTGAGAGATACAGATACCTTATCGAATTCAGGGCTTTTTCTAATTGATTCCTCTACGTCTTTAAGCAAAACAATGCTTCTTTTGGAAGATATATCTTTTGTTGGGGTTTTTTCAAAAGTCATTATATCAGGAGTACTATCTAAAATCCATATGCCATTAATAGCATCTCCTAAGAATGAATAATCTGTTTTAATTTCATTTGAGGGTTTAGCTAGTGTTACATAGAGTACATTTTCCCCTTTGATTACACCATCAATAAGGAACTTTATAGCCATAATCCTTTTTCCAGTACCAGGCATTCCTGAAAATACATATGTCCTGTTTGCAATTAACCCATTTTTAAGCATAATGTCCAATTCTTTGTTTCCTGTTGAAATTCTGTTGCCTTCATCAACATTGTTATTGGCATTATCAGCATATGTATCTTGTGTTTCTTCCTCTTCATTTTTTTCCTGCCTTTCTACATATTCTTCTGTTTCTATATTTTTAATTTCACTCTTAGAAGTTTTTATCATTTCTTTCAATTTTTCCTGTAATATTACATAATAATTGTTGTTGGGATAAACTTCAAGTATTTTGTCTACATATTGTGAAGCTTTTCTGTAATCCCCAGATAACACTGCACATTTAATAAGGTTTTCCAGTATCTCAGGGTCTTTAGGAGCGTATTTGTACATATATAAAAATACACCATATGCAACATCATATTTTTTCAATTCTAAGTACAATTTACCCCTTTCTATTAATATGTCCCTAAATATACCACTGTGGTATTTCAGGCTTTCTTGCAATGATACGTTAGCTTTGAACATCATCTCGTTCCTTTCATTTGTGGGCTTGCTTAAAGAATATAAGTGTTCTATCTTGCTTTTTAGATAATAAAGATAAGAAGATTCCATTTTAGAAAAAGAATTTAAATAATTCAATGCTTCTTGGTATCTTCCAAGAATCATCAATATGGAAGCTTTTTCCATATGTGCATTTATATCCTCTTTATAGTATTGTAGGTATTTGTCATAATATTCAAGGGATTCTTGCAAATTTCCTTGCCATGCTGTGTAATGGGCAAGTATTATAAGTCCCAATTTGTTGGAATGGTCTTTTTTGATTAGATTTTTTGCACTTTGGATTACATTTTCAAGTTTTTCGTCTTTTGAAATTAAATTTTTCAATGCAATTTCTTCATTGGAAACATTAGAGTTGTCTGGTTGTGTATTTTCCATTGTTATATTGCCTGTGGGAATTCCCTTTACAACAGTAGATAATATTTCCAGTTCTGTTAAGGCCTCTTGATTTTGGGAATCTATTTTAAGTATTGCGTTGGCACACTGCCTAGCTTCATCATACATTCCTAGTGACTTTGCTGTGTACATGCGGTTTTTCCAATTATCTATATTCGTTGGATCTTTTACAGATATACGCCTTCTCACTTCAAGCAACTCTGTGCTTTTGTTAAGCATTGATAAAACCTGTGCTTTTGCATTCAAAGCACTCAGTAAATAGGGATCACTTTCCAACGCTTTATTGTACTGTTCCATAGCCTCTTCTTTTTTTCCTGTTTTGAGATATAGGTTTCCTTTTGTAACATAATATTCCAATTTATCTGGGCTTAAAGAAATTGCTCTATTTATGGCAAACAATGCCAACTCAATATTTCCACGGTTTTCTTCTATTATACTTTTTATTTCCCATAACTCAGGAGTATACTTGAATTTGTTGATAGCATTGGTAAGATCATTGTTAGCTGAGTTGTAATCCCCTATTTTTATATAATGTTTTATTTTATAAAGGATTAACGTTAACCTATTTGGATCAAGGGATAAGGCTTTTTCGATGCAAGACAACCCATGGATATCCATATCCTGGCCTTGTAAATAGGATTTTATTGCTTCTTCTTTTTTATTCAATTTAACAAGAATATCTCCCTTAAATTCATATGCTTCTGTACTTGGACGTACAGATATTGCCTTTTCAATAGCTTCTAAAGATTCATTGTAATTTTCCTTTAACATTAATGCGATCGCTTTATGAAATAATAAATCATAGCTTTCCTTCAACTTTAAGCCCAAATCAAAGGACTGCAACGCTAAATTATATTCCCCTAAATGGTTCATGAACCTCCAACCAAGTGAATCAATTAAAATGGACCCTAGTTCTGTGTCAGCATATAATTTCTGAAATTCTTTATTAATAATATTTGATATTGTTAATAACCTTTCATATTCATTTGGTCGATCCTTTTGCTCATAAAAAAGGTCTGCTTCATTTAGAACTCTATATATTTTCCTAAAAATTTCGTTGTTTTGTGGAGAAAAATTACCTATTAATTCCTTGAATTTCATCATATTATTTTAAATGCATGTGTAGTTATATATGCTTATTGTTATATGTAATGCAATCTAAAAATATTCTTTGAAATTAAAAATTTGTAAGTTAAAATTACAATTTAGAAATTTATAAATAAGATGTGTGCATTTTAATATTTGTTAGGTGTTTATTAATGAAAACCGATTTTGTGGGTGATACTACCCCTATTGTTTTAGTGAAACTTGAACAATATGAAAAGATATATTTGGATAATGATATAATGTTATACAAAGACCCCTCTGTCAATGTAGAAAGAAAGGTTAGTACTAACATAGGTAACAGATTAAAGATGGATCGATTTGGATTTCCCCATGAATTATACTTTGCTGTTTTTGAAGGTCCAGGGTATGTAGCAATTTCACATGATAGGCCAGGGGAATGTAGGCCTGTAACGTTGCAACCCAACCAAGGTGTTTATGTGAGATGGGGCAATTTGTTGTTCGCAACGGATTCTGTTACCTATGCTCCATACATTCAAACACTTAAGAGATATTACAACAAAATTTTTGTAGTTGGATTTGAGAATTTTATGGGTCCAGGAGAGATATATGTACAATCGTTTGGCAATGTATTCCAGTTTAATTTGCAGCCAAATGAGATGATTACTGTTTCTGTAAATAGTTTACTTATGTTTGATGATACAGTAAAATTTGATTTTGCGACTTACTTGGTACCTCCTCCTACTCAGGTAGGGATGCAACAAGCAGCCTTTCAAAATCCAGGGCAAGCATCATATGTCCCATTAATACCTGGAAAGATGGAGAGCATCCATGTACTTTTAAATGTATATGGACCAGGAAGAGTATTGGTACATAGTGGAAGGTGAATAAAATGGAAATGAAAGTATCTGGTAATTTAGTGCCCTCGTTGTTAGTTTCATTGAATCAAGGGGAGTCAATAGTTGCAGAAGGAGGGGTTATTGTTCATAGAGATTCTACTATAATGACAGAATATATCACTTTGTCAGATCTTACAGGTGGATTTACAAAAGCTGTGCCTAGGCTTTTGTTTGGTGGCATGCCATATTATCTTCTAAATTTTGTAGGCCCTGGCAATTTAACTTTATCTAGATTTAATGTTGGCGAGATCAGGATTGTCCAACTTAAGGAAGGGGAGGTACTAGACATAGCGGAGCACAGCATTTTATGTGCAGAAGCAACTGTAAAATATGATTACTTTTACGTCCATGGCACAGAAAGGATTGGAAGAATGATAGGGTTTTTCATGGATCGCATAACGGGGCCAGGCATGGTTGCATACCATGGGCATGGAAAAATTTTGAGTTTTGATATTAAAGAAAATGAAACGTTTAGTATAGATTATGGTGCCATTCTTTCAAAAGACCCGAATATTCAACTAGATTCTTACAATTTACATATGGGAGATGGTCCATTGGGAACGATTCTATCCTTTGAGGCTTTGCGTGTAAGCGGGCATGGAAAGTTGGAACTGCAAACAATGGTTGCTCCAAAAGGCCAAAACAAATAATTTTTTTTAATTTGCCTTTATGCCCATTGATATATGTTGCTGTGCAGTAGTAAAAGTACTCCCCATACAGTAAGTTCTTGTGGATATATAGAGAGTTTGGTGCCTAGATCTTTCACATCACTTTTGTAATCCCCACTTGAAAACCCTCCTATGATTATTACATCGCCCTCTTCAAACAGTTTTCTCTTGATATTGGCACTAGTTCCATTAGGGGACAAAACAATAACTTTTTTTTTGTTTTTTATTTTATTTATTAATTCTTTTAAAGTGCCTTTTTCCATTTCCAATAAAGGGTCTTGTTTGTCTGGTAAAACTTTATTTTGAAACAAGCTTTCCATCAACCCTAAAAACCTATTGTAATTTTTAGGAGGGCGCATTTTAGGATTTATATATATAATATCATCATTCCTTGTATGGACATAAATAGATATCTTGTGTTCATAGTTAAGGACGGAATCTAAATTCAGCAACATGAATTGGAATACTATGTCAGGTCTACCTCTCCTTTCTACTTCATTAGGGTATTCTTTTTTTATTGCATGATGATGCATGCTTGCTTCCAAAAGCATATTTTTAGGGGACTTGTTCCTTCTTTTCGCATCCCTTAGTACATCCACTTCTGTTAAAAGATTTTCAGGGATTAATTCCATTTCTGCATCTGCAAGTATTAGTGTTATCATTGTTTTACCTCTTACATTGTTCAATTTTGAATTTATTTTTTTAATAGTTTTAATAGTTTATACCAAAATTAGAATATATCTATTTTGTTCAACCGTTCATGAAATACTATGCATTATTATGCATTTCTTTCTTGCAGTCATTGGCATTCTCTATAATTACATGATCTGATGGTACAGTTAATTATTCTTCATTGAATGCCAAGAGGCACTGCCACTCACGGTAAACGGGGTACCGCATAGGTTTAATCCCCTAACAGAGATTGATAGTGATGCTAATTATACAACCATATATAAATATTTCTATTAGCAGTTAGAACCCCCTATTCAGGATATTAGCATCAAAATTATTGGATAGTTAGTATATATATGGTTAAAGATAATGTAAAAATGCTATTAAACGTTTCTATTTGGGAGACATTGCTATCTATAAATCCTTAGATTAGCCTACACACCTATAACATTTCCGAAAAACATATTTCCGTATATTAAAAATGTACGGGCCTGAGGGGATTCGAACCCCTGACCTTTCGGTTTCTTCTTTTTATTAAGAGCCGATTGCTCTACCTAGCTGAGCTACAGACCCATTACGCTTTATTTAATAACTCTAACCAATAAATAAACTTTTTTAAGAAAATGTTTTATAAGTAAGTGGTTCATGTAATTTCTAGATGGCAAAGGCTAAAAATATTGATGGAATCTTTATATAATGTTAAATAATAAGGATATATATGTATCAATATAAATCAACTGTAGATTGGATAGATGGAAGAAGAACATTGATAAAAATAAAAAATTTCGAATTGGAAGTAACTTCACCACCTGAGTTCAAAGGGCCAGAAGGGACTTTAACCCCCGAAGAATTGCTTCCTTCTGTACACGCTTCTTGCCTTTTAACTACATTTTTGGAATTTAAAGACAAAATGGGCATTAATTTGGAGAAGTGGTCAAGCAATGTGGAAGCTGTACTAGGGCCGTCTCCAGAAAAAGGATTTATGTTTGAAAGTATAAGCATCCATATTTTTTTAAAAGTTCCAGATGGAGATAAGGAAAAGATACCTAGAGCTTTGGAATTGGCAGAAAAATATTGTTTCGTTTCTAGGGCAATCAGGAACAATGTAAAGGTTAAAGTAGATTACGAATTTATTTAACATTATATAATTATTTTTATTTTGCTATGTAGAGTAAGTTATAAGTTTAAGGGTTTGCTTTTTTCTACTTGTGTGATGATATATTTTAGTAGTTATGTTTATTCCTTTGAACACACCATTTGAATTTCATTGTTTAAATTAAGCTAGTTTATCCAAACAAGGGCATTTTTGATTTTTCGCTTGGTTTTGGAAGCATAAATGAGATAATTCCAATAATTATAATGGATACTGCTAACAACATAAAAGAATACGGCAAATTGCTGTATGTCCCTTCTAATATATACCCTGTTATCACTGGCCCTATAAACATTCCTGTATTTCCAGCAATGCCCCATACCAAAGAATTGCTCAATGAAGAGGTTTCTTTAACATAATCTTTTGTCAATGACATCAACAAAGGAAACCCACTGAAATTAAAAAAAGAAAATGCTATTAAAAAAATAATGCCTAATGTTCCACTAAGATATATAAATCCCAATGTGGTTATGCCTGTACCAATAGTTGCTATAATGAACAATCCTCTTTTGTCTATTACATCAAGCAATATTCCAAAAATAGGTTGCCCTACAATAGCTATTGTATATATGACAGTCATCATAACCCCTAAAGATAAACTGTCGCCCAATCCACGTGTATAAGATAAATAGGTAGGTAGCCAACTTACTATCCCTTGAGTTGCAATGGATCTTACAAATGTTATTATTGCAAGTATTAGCACACCTTTGGTAAGAGAGGTTCTTAAACTAGAGGCCTTGTTTGACTTTGTATTGCTATTTTTGTTGTTTCCTTTATCGATGTTTTTTAATCCTAAATATATTGCAAATGCACCTGCAAATCCAATCAATGAGATTACGCCAAAAGAGATGTTGTAATTGAACATTACAATAAGTTCAAACAATATAATAGGGTATAATGCCCTCCCAAGGCTTCCTAGTCCTCCGTTTATGCCTAAATTTTTTCCTAATGTTTTACTTGAGGAAACTTTTTGTAGGATTGCAGCGCCTAATGGATGGTAATATCCACCACCTATCCCCATAATAATGGAGGATATTGAGGCTATAGTAAATACATAATAAAAATTGCTAAATGTAAGCGCGTATGCTAATCCAGCTATGCCTACAGAAAGCAATGCAATGCCTATTGATAAGTTTTTACCAAAATTTTGAGAAATATCAGAAGCATAACTTATGTAAACAGTGAATAGTGCAGAAGAACCATAATATAACCCAAACAACAAGGTTATAAAAAAAGGGTTGAACCCTTTTTCAATAGAAAAGAACGTTACAATAACTGGAAAAAGAAAATATACACCATCATTCAAGAAATGGCCAAGTGAAGTGTATAATAAACTTTTGGTTTCATTGCTTTTACCATACATAAATCACTTATGTATAGAAATATATATAAAATTTTCTACAATTTTTGTATATAATTATTTGATAAATATGGAAGGATATTCTACAATCTCAAGAATAAACTACAGCATAGGAGCAAAAGTTAGGCTAAGAATAGATAAAGATACTTTATCATGATAGCTAGTGGTACTAAGGTTAGCCATCTGATAAAAAAATATTTTGCAAAGAGAAATATAATAGGAAAGGCAAATAATTCCTGATATTGGTTTGTTCCAATATAATTGCAGAAATTTAGGGAATACAAAGCCAAGAAATTAGTAAAAATGGGTTTCAATGTAGACCGAATTTCTCCAAATTTGAGAGGAGTACATCGTTAAAATGAATAGGGCATAGCGTTATTTAAATGCAAGAATTTTGTATTTGAATTGAATGTATGTAAATCCTTAAGGAAAATTAAGGTTCAAGGCAATTGTGAATACTTTCGTTGCCAAATCAATATGGTATTGATAAAAAGCTCACAGTAAATAGAAAGCCAATTAATAAGACTTACTTTATCTGAGGTGAAGATTTCTCGCTTTAGTGCTTGCATGTGTAAATTTTCATATATTAACAATGTAATACGTATTTAGAATGATTTTATTAGAATGGAATAATTTGCTGTTATGGCTTGCGTATTTTTTGATCTCTACAGATATTGCTATCTTTATCCGTCTAGCAACAATAGATATGGTTCATGATCTATCAAAAAAAAGTGAAATTGAAGTTTGCTATTCCTGCCCTTTGTATAGCCTTAAAAAAGAGGGAAAAGTGTGTGATAATAAATGCGATTTTTACCATCTTGATAAAAACGTCAATTCAATAATATTTGCTTTGGCATGGATAACTTCTTTAATTGCCCTAGCCCCTTCGCAGTTCATAACTTTTTTCCTTCCACCACAGCTATCAGGAGATCCATATATAATTGTGTACCTGCTTGTTTCATTGTTTGTTTTTTCTATATTTATTGTAGTTTTGTTGCTTTATCAATCCTCTCTTACCCATAACAGGTACGCATTCAATTCCATTCTTTCCATTTTTACTATAGCAATGATTTTTTTTGTTTATATCTTATACAACACTTTGATAGGATATGTAATTTTAATTGCACTTATTTCTTTGCTGTTGTTCCATAACCTAATCACTCTTGGTTATATAAAAACGAATTATAGTTTTTTGGCAGTCCCTATTATAGCGATATACATATTTTTTATAATAATGGTAATTAGGATCGTCCAAATTATTGAGCTAGGAACTGGCATCACTCTGTAAAAGTAACGTATATGGCCCTTTCCTTAATGGCTTTAATCAATTCATTATATACCATCTCTACTGGATAATTTTTCTGCTCTTTTATTCCATGAACCCTCAATGTTACACTGTTGTTTTCTATTTCTTTATCTCCAACCACTGCAACTAGGGGTATTTTTACAAGTTCGCAATTTCTAATGCGCTTGGCTAATGTGTCGTTGTTTATCAATTGAGATCTGATACCATTTATAGAGAAATAATTGTGCAATTTAGAGGCATATTCATAGTGCTTTTCGCTTACTGGTAAAAACGCAATTTGAACAGGAGTTAGCCATATTGGAAGCCATCCTTTAAAATGTTCAATCAATATGCCCATAAAACGTTCTATCGAACCATAAATAACTCTATGTATAATAACAGGTCTCTCTATAGTGCCTTTTTCAGATTCATACCTCAAATCGAATTTTATTGGAAGTTGAAAATCAAGTTGTATCGTTGCACATTGCCATGTTCTATTATAGATGTCTTTTATATGTACATCAATTTTGGGGCCATAAAACGCACCATCACCTTCATTTATTTTGTAATCAATATTTTTGCTTTTCAACGCCTCTTTAAGGGCAGTTTCTGCTTTGTCCCACAATTCATCACTGCCCATTCTATCAACAGGCCTAGTAGATAATTCTACATGGTAGGATAATCCAAACAAGGAATATACATAGTCTACAATGGCAAGGACGTTTGATACTTCCTCTTTTATCATGTTTTCAGTTATGAATATATGTGCATCATCCTGAGTAAATTGCCTAAGCCTTTGTAATCCATGGATAGTTCCGGCCCTTTCATATCTGTATACCGTTCCTAATTCACCTAATTTAATGGGAAATTCTTTATAGCTATGGGATTTTGTTAAATATATAATAATTGCACCTGGACAATTCATAGGTTTAATAGCAAAATCCCTATCTTCCACATTTGAGATGTACATATTTTCTTTGTAATGGTCCCAATGCCCAGATCTTACCCACAAATCCTTGGTAAGTATTGTGGGGGTAATAACCTCTTGGTACCCTGCTTTGTAATGTATTTCCCTATACAGATTTATAAGTTCATTTTTTATTATAGTACCATTATGATGCAAGAATACACTACCTGGGCTTTCTTCATGGAAGGAATACAAATCCATGATTTTTCCAATTTCTCTATGATCGTATTTTTTGGCCTCCTCTTGTTGGGTTATAAAATCTTTCATCATATTTTCGGAGGGAAAGGATATGCCGTATATTCTCTGCAATATTGGCCTAGTTTCATCCCCTTTAAAATGAGCAGAGGATATTGAAGTTATTTTAAAAGCTTTAATATAAGAGGTATTTGGTATATGTGGACCATGGCATAGGTCAACAAAATTTCCAGATTGGTATATTGATACCATATCCTCAGGTATTCCATCCAAAATTTCTATTTTGTAGGGATTATTTTTAAACATTTCATATGCAACGGGCTTTGTAATGTTTATCCTATTGAAGGAATGTGCATTTTTAATGATTTCATTGACTTTATCTTCTATTTTTTTAATGTCATCTGCAGATATTGGCTTCATGTCAAAATCATAATAAAACCCTTCGTTTATAGGGGGACCTATCGTTGGTTTTGCATCAGGGTATAAAGAAGTTACTGCCATAGCCAATACATGTGCAGAAGAATGCCAGAAAACCATTTTTCCTTCTGGATCATCAAAATAAAACGGTTCTATTAAAGCATTTTCGGTAATCATAAAATTCAGGTCTTTTAATTGCCCATCTACTTTGGCTACAATTACTTCATAAACCTTTTTTCCTAGTTTTTTGTGCAATATATTAAATATGGTATCTGGTTTTTCCAAAAACATTTTGCTCTCATCTTTAAAGGATATTTCAATCATTTTTACTACCTCTTTTTATTTTTTCTAATAGTACATCTGCTGCTACATATAATGGCTCCCATGCAGGTGAAAAAGATGGAGAATAAGAAAAATCAATGTTTAGTATGTCATCAAGTGTAAATTTTTTCATCAATGCACTTGAGAGTACATCAATGCGTATAGAAACACCTTCACCACCTATTATAGAAGCACCTAACAAGGTTAAGCTACTTTCATCTGCAATCATTTTAATATATAATTCTTTATTGCCTGGATAATATTTAGCTCTCGTATTTGCCTTTATTGTATTGCTAACAGGTTTAAAATTCAATTCATATGCCTTTTTTTCATTTATGCCAACAACACCATATTCTAGGTCAAATACTTTTACCACTTCTGCGCCTGCATGCCCATAATAAAATTTTTCGCTATTAGCAGCATTAGACCCTGCAACCCTGCCTTCTTTGTTAGCTATTGAAGCAGTAGGATGGTACATCAAAGTATTGGATACTACATTTTTTGAAATGGTGCAATCTCCTGCTGCGTATACATCTTTAATATTAGTTTCCATTTTTTCATTCACAATAATAGCATTGTTTAAGGTGTTTATGTTAGAATCTTTTATAAAGGAAGTATTGGGTAAAATGCCTGTAGAAATGAGCACACTATCCACATCTATCTTTTCCCCATTATTTAATGTTACAGATTGTATTACCCCTTTAGTACTTTGGATTGTGGATATTTCTACATTTAATTTGAGTTTTATGCCATTGCTTAATAACTTATTTTTTAATAACAGTGAAAAATTTTCGTCTTCTTCACCTAATATTTTAGAAGAATGGGATATAATTGTGACCTCTTTATTAGATTTGGACCATGCCTCTGCCATTTCAATTCCTATATAACCAGCGCCAATGATTAGAATTTTATTGGCGTTATTAGTTGAATTTTTTAAAACAATTGCATCTTCAATGGTTCTTACAACATACACATTTTTGTATTTGTTGAAAATCAAAGGGACTTTTGGGATAGCTCCAGATGCAATTATCAATTTATCATAACTTTCTTTTTTAATTTCACTTCCGTTTTTGTATGTTAAGGTTTTTTCTTCTGTATTGACACTTATAACTTCTGATTTTGTTTTTACCTCGATGCCTCTTTCTATTGTGAATTTTTCAAGGGGATAATGCACTAGGTCTGTTTCTTTAATTATGCCTTCAATATAATATGGTATGCCACATGCTGAATAAGAAACAATATTGCCTTTCTCAAAAACAGTTACTTTGATATTTTTATTTATCCTTTTTATCTTAGAAGCTGCACTCATTCCTGCGGCGTCGCCACCTATTACCAAGACATTCATTGCAAATCTAGATTTTTTATAGATTATAGTTATTTAAATATTTGTCAGCTACTTAACGTTAAAGCTTAGGGACTTGTTGCTGGTCTTCAACTAAAATGCAATTAGATAGACTAAGCTATCATATGCTTATGGATATTGTATGAAAACTGGATATAATTTGAATGCTATCTTATCGTATAAACAAAGATTTTCTTTTTATGATCTTCCCTTGTTTAGCATATCTCAATAATTCTGGTACTGTATCCATTGCAATTTGAACAATAGCTAGCAAGGTGTGCATTCTTTATCATATCTTTTTGTATGTACCTTTATTGAGTTTATATTGGACATATTGGTTTCAAACCCATAGTGTAGAACCTTTAAACTGCCTTCATGTTTAGATGAGGTGTATTATAGGGGGGAAATTTCAGTTTAATAGTTCTGGACAGTAGTTATTCAGATGCAATAGATTTTATCTTACTTTTTATCTTACTTTTTCACTATAAGAGCTAATGTATCTCTTTTCATAAGTCCTGAATTTTACTGGTTCCTCCAAACCTCTAAAGAGGCATATAATAGAAGTGTATGTTTGAAAGGATTTATTTTATGTGGTTATAATTAAAGAATGCTTTTTATTTGGCAATATAGTTAAATATATGGAAATAATGGTAGTTATAAATAAAATTAGTGATTTTATGGATAGATGCGTTACAGGCATAAGTGATTTAGATGTTATTCTGGATGGTGGTATACCCAAAGGTAACATGATATTGGTTGCTGGTAGTGTAGGCACTGGAAAAACTACGTTGTCAACTGAATTTTTGATACATGGAACAGAAAAGAATGAAAATGGTTTATTTATTTCAGTAACAGAAACAACAAAGAAATTGATAAGTAATTTGGATCATTACGAGTTTTTTGATAGTAATGCAATAAAAAACCAAAATTTAACATTTATTGATGCTGCCTCAATTTATGAATTGTTAGGATTGAAAAAAGGCGACCTTACACTTGAAGAAATTTATTTTCTAGTAAAGGCTATCATTGAGATAGTAGATGAGAAAAATATAAAGAGATTGGTCATAGATTCTATAACCTCAATTTCTTTCAGGTTTAGAAATGAAGAGAAAATAAGAAATTTTATGCTTTTGTTGGCCAAGCAACTTTCTGAAAGGGGGTGTACCTCAATCATGGTTTCAGAAATACCTCCAAATGAAAAAAAATATTCTTCTTATGGCGTAGAGGAAGCTATTTCTGATGGGATAATACTGCTTAACAATATGGAAAGGGGAGGGGATTTGCTTAGGACTTTGCAAGTTGTCAAGATGAGGGGTTCTTCCCATTCAAGAGCTAAATATGTAATGGATTTGACCCCTATAGGTATTTTGATCGTTCCATTATTGAGGGGAGGGTTATAGATGAGTAAAACTAGCATTGTCATAGAAAGGCTGAAAGAAATAAATGAGGGGACTGCAGTAGCAATTAAAATAGGTGAAATCAATTATGCAGATAATTTCTTATCGGTAATGGAAGCCATTTTGAAAAATTATACAGTCGAAAAAAACTTAAAGCCCATTTATTTATCTATAACTACCCCAGCTTCAATATTAATTAAAATTTTTGAAGCGTTTGGAATAGATGTAAATAACATCATTTTTGTGGATGTTATCTCTAACATGATGATGAGTGGTAATAAAGATTTACTTCAAAATGTTATTTACGTAGAAAGCCCAACAATGCTAGAATACATCATGCTAAAAGTGAGATACATAATAAGAAAACATCCCGATGAAAAGCTATTTGTTGTTATCGATTCAGTGAATAGCCTTGCAATCCACAACAATTACAATATAATGATTGAGTTTATACACATGCTTGTAAATAACTTGAAAGGCATGGGTGTTTATACTGCATTGATAGCAATAGATTCTGGTGAAAATATTGAACAGATTAACAACATGCTAAACCTTGTTTGCGAAGAAACCATCAATGTAAGGGAGGGGTAATAATATGGCTTTGTTGTTAACAGGGATACCACAGCTAGATGAGGAAATAAAAGAGGTTTTTTCAACTGGATATTTGTTTACTTTCATGGGTTCTCCTGGAAGTGGTGTTGAATTGATTGCAAAACAATTTGCTGCTACTGGAGTTGACAAACAAGATGTTTTGTATGTTACTACAGGAGAAAGGGAAAATGACGTTAGAGAAACTTTAAAGAGGTTTGGATGGGGCACAAATATGCACATTATGAGCATAGGAGAAGATTTTTACAGCTCTACTTTGTCTAAAGATATTAACATTAGCAAATCAAGGGAGGAAGGGCTTAATTTAAACAACATTATAGAGGTTACTGAAAGCAACTTATTGCTTGAAGAATATTTTACCCCTAATTATCTTACCAAAGTGATTTATGAATTATCAAAGCTTACTCCACCTATGAGGTTGGTTATTGATTCTATTGACTTTTTTATTGAACAATATGAAGCCAAGAATGTAATGCCTTTTTTAAGGTTGTTGAGGGCATATGCACTGCAGTATGAGGGAGAAATATTGATAACAATGACTAGCAATATGTATGATAAAATGATTGAGAATCTAGTAGAGAATATCTCAGATGCTGTATTTGTATTGTCAAAAGACCTTATTGAAAATCATTTTGAAAAGAAATTTATCATATGGAAAATAAGGGACCATCCAGAAAAAAGCAAAATTTTTAATTATGACTTCAAGGAAAAAGGGTTTGTATTTTACCAGGGGAATGAGGTTTTGGGTTCTGAAGCTAAAATTGGGAATATCTAAACATTATTTTAAAGACATCAATATAGACCTTATTTTCTGTTTACGTTCTTCTAAAAATTTAATATATGAATCGATTTTTTTGTAAGCTTCTGTTAAACGCTTTTCTTTATCTTCCTTGCTTAATTTTGTATCTTTTAGTATTTCTTCTGGAAATTTTATTGAAGATTGATTTTTGAAATCCTCTTGATCAATCTCAAACCCCAATTCCTTGAACAAAGAGATATGCATATCTTTTATCTTTTGGTTGTACTCCTGTATTTTTTTATTCATCAGTATGCCTTTTTGTGTTAATGTGTATATTTTCTTTTTTCTAGTTACATTGTCCCATTGCCCTTTTATAAAATCTTCCTCCTCCATTTTCTTTAAGGTTGGGTATATTATGCCTGATTTGACCTCTAACATTCCCATAGATCTTGTTTTTATCTCTTTCATAATTTCATATCCAGTTGATGGCTTTTCTTCTAATATTTTTAGGATTGTTGTTTTTATTGTTTTTAGTTTCCATGGTGTAATTTCATTGTTGCTTTTCATTGATACAAAATATGCAAGCAAACTATATATAGCTTACATTTATATATGTATATTATCTACATATGGAGGTTTAAAAATGAGCATTATTGAAGTAAAAAATTTGGAAAAGATTTATGATAATGGAGTTAAGGCAGTGAAGGGTGTTTCTTTCAATGTTGAAAAAAAACAGATTTTTGGCATGCTTGGCCCCAACGGAGCAGGAAAAACCACAACGATAAAGATGATTACTACCCTAACACCCATTACCCATGGGACTGTAAAACTTTCAGGTTATGATGTTAAACATGATCCAGAAAGCATAAGGAAAATCATAGGGATTTCACCACAGGATTTATCAATTGATGATGATTTGAAAGGGATTGAAAATATTGTTTTAACAGGTGTTTTGTATGGAATGGATAAAAAAGAGGCAACCCAAAAAGCGTTGGAATTATTGGATTTTTTTGATTTAACTGCTTTTAAAGATAAATATGCTGGTAGTTATTCAGGAGGAATGAAAAAAAGATTAGATTTAGCATGTGCATTAGTACACGAACCCGAAGTATTGTTTTTGGATGAACCTACTTTGGGATTAGATATACAAACAAGGTCAAAAATTTGGGAATACATCAGAAAACTCAACAAAGAAAAAGACATGACTATTTTTCTTACTACACATTATTTGGAGGAAGCAGATATGTTATGTGATGTTGTTAGCATTATGGATAATGGAAAAATAGTAGTTATGGATACACCTAGCAAGCTGAAAGAAACTGTTGGAAAAACAGTTGTAGATGTTTCTATAAAAGAGGGCATAGATCAATTGAAAGCCATAATCCCTTCAATGCCATTTATCAAGGAAAATCATCAAAATGGGGATGAAATGAGAATGGTTTTTGATGCAAGCTTAGATTCAATACCATCTTTCTTTGAAAAAATATATGGTGCTGGAATAAAGATAAGAAAAATAAATATTAAAGAACCTACTATGGATGACGTGTTTTTGCATTATACTGGCTCAGCACTTAGAGATAAGGAAGAAAAAACTGATTCTATGGCTACTAGGCGTACAATGAGGAGGATGAGAGCATGAAAACCGCTTTGTTTGAACTTATAGAAAGAGAACTAAAGAAATGGTATAGAGTTCCAGCATTGTTGATCGTTTCTCTTTCTCAACCAATTATATGGATTATACTTTTTGGAAATGCCTTTAATCCTACCAAATTGTTTGGCAATATTCCTGCAGCGGAGGTATCATCAATAATGGCAAGCGAATTTATGGGGGCTTCTAATTATATTTCTTTTTTAACACCGGGAATTTTATCACTTACTGTTTTGTTTGCCTCTTTCATGGGGGGAATGTCTCTTTTGTGGGATCGTAGGTTCGGTTTTTTAACCAAATTGCTTGTTTCTCCTATAAGAAGGGAGTCAGTTTTTATATCTAAAATAATTGCTAACTCTATTAAGGGATTGATACAGGCAACTATAATATTGGTTGTTGCCCTGTTATTGCCAGATGGGTTGAAATTATCCTCTGGTTTTGGAATTGTTAATTTATTGCTGGTATATTTATTCTTGTTTTTATTGTCCTTTATTTTTGGGGCGATATTTGTTACTTTAACAGTGAGAATAACCAAATGGGAAACTGCCATGTCTATAATGAACTTGCTTAACCTGCCTATCTTCTTTGTAAGTACTGCATTATTCCCTGCAACGAGCATGCCAGGATGGATGAAATATGTTGCAATTAGAAATCCTCTTAGTTATGCTTCTAATTCAATTAGGATATTAATGCTAAAAGGGGCGCTGACATCATCAATATCAAATCAAATTTTGCAAAATTTGATGTATATGGGCATATATGCAATTATATTCTTGGCCATTGGAATCATTGTGGCTTACTATACTTTAACCGATACCTCCTATGCATGAAACTATTTTTTTCATATTTTTTTTGATAATGTATTGAATTTGCTGTAAATTCAAAAGATTTGTGCATAAACATTCTAAAATTACAGCAATATTGTTACACTACCTATCTTTTTGTTTCTAATTTATAAAATTTGTATAATAATTAGAAATTGTTTATAAAAAAAAAGATAAATAATATTACGTCATAACATTAACCGTGAAACACTATAACGGATTCTATTGCTCAAATAAAAAAGGATACATTGAACATAAAATTGCAGCTATTGTTATAATTACCATGATTGTGTTTTTTTCTTTGCTTGTTATTGCTTTGGATAATACCATTGGCAATGTGGGGATTACCCCTTTAAATTATACCTTTCCTGGTGGAGCAAATAGATATTCACACTTTATTTTGGGGATATGGATAAACAACAGCCTTGGGTATCCGTTAAAGGGGGCGCAAATCACCCTTTCTGGATATAATATCAACGTGGTTTTATATACTAATTCCACCGGCTATGTAAGTTTTCCAGTATATTACTATAGTACACCCAATACCTACATTTACACACTAAATGTAAACATTGAATATCAATGGTTGATTCCCAGTTACAAAAGTATACAGGTTACTATAGTAGATACTTCTTAATCACATTACATTAATGCTATTGTAATCCGTATGCCTTACAAGAATTTCCCTTGCTATTTTAAGGTTGATCCCTTCTTTGCCTATTGCCCTTGCTTTGAGTTGGGGATCAACATGGACCGTTATGTGCTTTATCTTGTCCTCAGTTTTGAATTCAACTTTTTTAGGCTTGTATAGAAAAAATATGTTTTTTACAAACTGTTCTATGTTGTCACTATATTCAACCACCTGTATTTTTTTGTTCATCATTTTTTCTATTTCTTTTATTTTTTCACCTTTTTTCCCAACTGCTTGGTTTATCTGATGGGGATCAACTATAAAAATAACTTTTCCACCAAACTCAAAACAATCTTTTACCCTAGAATCAGTATATTTTTCAAAAAGTTGTATGTAATGAAGGGCATCCTCTGTGAATACGATTTCTTTGCTCATATTTTTTCTTCACCTAATGCAAGTATTCCAGATGTACCTTGATCCAATATTGCAATTGTAGAAACATTGAATGGTTTTCCACATGCTTTGCCTAGGTCTTTGGCAGTTCCATCAAACAGATAAACTGGTTTGTATTCATTCATTAATTTTTCCTTATCTACACATGTAGAAGATATTATAACCAACTTAGCTTCCTTTTTCTTAACTGTTGCCCATGTTTCCTTTAGCCCGAACTTCACTTTGCCAGTTTGTATTGCTACACGTATTGCTTTTGTAATATCCATATTCATTCACCTTTTTGTTTTGAATTCTCTTTATATATATCATTTCTCTTATATATTAAATGTACTGCACCGGTCCCTTGTGTTATAGGCTGCCCTACTATAATGTTTTCCGCAACACCTCTTAATGGGTCTATTTCACCTTCTAATGCGGCTTTGAGTAGGTTATTGCCTGTTATTTCAAACGCTGCCCTTGCAAGGACACTGCTTTTCTTTCCAGATACACCGTGCCTTCCAATAGCCCTTACTTCTCCACTGTTTGTCATCATATCTGCTACAAGCATAATGTGCCTTATATCAACAACTAATCCTTGTTCTTCAAGGGTTTTGTGTATTTCATTAACAATCGCAAACCTTGCAGCTTCAATACCGAACACATCATAGATTTCTGCTATGTTGTTTGTGTATATTCTATAAGGGTCAACGTTTTCTACTTCTATAACCTCTTTCAAATTAGAACCTTCAGTATATATCACATACTCATTTGATTCTTCTTCTTTTTTTATCAATGCCCTTTTTATTCCGTTTATACCTGATACAATTGTTGAAGATAAAGACTCTTCAAGGTCCAATAACATCTTGTAGGGAGTATCGCCGTATTTTAATTTGTATTTGTCAATGCTTGCTTTGGCATTATCATTGTTTAGTGTAGCAGATATATATTCAACCTTTTCCTTGCTAATTTTGGTGGATTTTATTTCAAATGTAAATATTTTGTATTGCCCACCTTTTTTATCAATAAGATTTAAGATATCATTAATTGTCATACCGAGTTCATCCAATTTTTCTTTGTGCAGATAGATTTTTAACTCTATGTTGGTAATATCCCTTTCAATTGTGGAAATATCCCCTATCGTAGTCGTTTCTATTTTTAAAGCGGTTTTTTTGACAATATTCAGGTCTTTGGATATTTCTTTATTTAGATAAATTATCATTGTGGGGGTTGTGGGAACCCTTCTTGCGTCAACAATTTCTATTAACCTAGGCAATCCCAAAGTAACATTCATTTCAGTAACTCCTGCATAGTGAAAAGTTCTCATTGTCATTTGTGTACCTGGTTCTCCAATGGATTGTGCTGCAACAATGCCTACGGATTCATGTGGGCTGACTTTGTTTTCGTTGTACTCCTTAACCACATTTTTAATTATTTCATTTGCTTTAGCTTTATCATTTTCATTTGTAACTTTGGTGATCATATGGTATAATGATTTTTTTATAGATAATGGCAACTCTGCTTTATCTAGTAAGGATTCAATATAGTTATCATAGGATGTACTTTTCCTAACTACTACTTTTTTATTTTTTTTGTTGGCCATTTAATCGCCTCCGTAATCATTGCTTAGGTCCTCAAATTCATTTTCCTCTTCGCCTTCGGATTCTTCTTCCTCATCCTCTTCATAAGGCCTTTCCATAACATCGATCTCTTGTTCTCCGTATTCTTTTTGTATTCCTCCAATATCCTTAGCCTCTAATTTGTCTATAATGTTGGAATCATTCCCTAGTACGTCTAAAAATATTGATGGCAAATCAACTGATGTTCCTTGGTTAGCTTTTGCTGGATCAACGCCATCTTCACCATAGTTGAATTGTATTATTGTACCAGATGTATCTTTTACTGTACCATCATCATCAACCTTTAAATCTTCTAGTGCATGTATTAACCTTCTTTGCATGTATCCTGAACGAGAGGTTCTTACTGCAGTATCTACCAATCCTTCCCTTCCACCCATACTATGGAAGAAAAATTCTGTAGGGGATAATCCTTTTTTGTAACTTGATTTTACATAACCATGTGCATCTGCTCCTAAATCCCCACGCTTAAAATGAGGTAATGTCCTTTCAAAATAACCTCTGTTTAAACGTTCACCTCTTACGGCTTGCTGCCCAATAGACCCAGCCATTTGAGACAAGTTAAGCATGTTTCCTCTTGCACCACTTTTAGCCATCATAACTGCTGGATTGTCCATACCCAAATACCGGCTTGCAATATTACCTGATTCATCCCTTGACTTACCTAAAACATTCATGATCCTTACTTCAAGGGTTTCCCTTAAAGACCTTCCTGGAAGTTCCTGCAGTTTGCCTTCTATATATTCATTTATAAGTTTATTTACTTCGCTATATGCAATTTTAACTTTATCCTCTATTTCTTTTTTGGCTTCATCTGGAATATCTTCATCATATATTCCAGTAGTAAACCCTTTTATGGTTATGTATGCAACTGCTAAATGGGACAAATCATCCAAAAATTGCTTAGCCCTTTCGTTGCCGTATTTCCTAATTATTTTATCTAATAGCACACCGTTGATAGAGCCTATAGCTTTTGAATCAATTGTCCCCATTAACAATTTTCCATTCCTTATTTTTACCCATGACTCGTATTCACATTTTTCTTTTACACATGGATTGCATTTTATGCAAATCTTAGACCTAAAATCCATATTCAAATCAGGAGGCAAAATAGAGGAAAACAAATCCCTTCCATACCAAAATGGGCCGGCGTTATCTTTTCCAGATGGAGGGGGAATGGGAAGGTTTGATCTAGAATAAATAAAAGCAACTTCATCCCCCCTTAACCTAGGATTTTTATATGTTAATAGGAATAATGATGTGATATGATCATGTATTGCACCAATAATTGGCATTCCGAATCTTGGAGATAGGATATTTTCTTCTACACTCATTATTATTTTGCCTTCTGCCCTTGCCTCTTCACTTTGCAGAACATGCAGATTCATTTCATCCCCATCAAAATCAGCGTTGTACGGAGGACATACTGCTAAATTAAGCCTAAAGGTTTTGCCCGGCATGATTTTTACTCTGTGGCACATTATTGAGATTCTATGCAATGAAGGTTGCCTGTTAAATAAAACAAGGTCCCCATCCATTAAATGCCTTTCTACTATTGCCCCTACTTCAATATGTTTTTCTGCTATGGTTGCTGCCAATTGGTCTGTAACCTTTACCCTTTTTCCATCTACCCTTGTTACATAATTTACACCCGGAATATATTTGCCGCCTTCAGATTTAGGTAATGGCCCGTGCTTAACTAATTCCTTTGCATATTCTATATTGTACTGGTTGACGTAAAGGGGAACAGTTAAAATCCTTGCCATATCTTCAGGCACACCTACTTCATTTATTGATATAAATGGATCTGGAGATATTACGGTTCTAGCGGAGAAATTAACCCTTTTTCCAGATAAGTTAGATCTAAATCTTCCTTCTTTTCCTTTTAGCCTTTGTATTAATGTTTTTAAAGGCCTTCCAGATCTATGTCTAGCAGGTGGGATACCCGTTGTTTGGTTATCAAAATAGGTGGTTATATGATATTGCAGTAATTCCCATAGATCTTCTACAATGAGCTGTGGAGCTCCTAGGTCTCTGTTTTCTCTTAACCTTTGGTTTATTCTCAATACATCAACTAATTTATGAGTTAAATCGTCTTCAGACCTATCCCCAGATTCTAATGTAATGGAAGGCCTAATGTTAATAGGTGGAACGGGCAAAACTGTTAAAACCATCCATTCAGGCCTCATAGAACCTGGCTTGTATCCTAATTTAGGCAAATCTTCATCTTTTATTCTAGATAGGCATTCCCTAATCTCTTTAGGGGTTTTCTTTTCATTATCAAACCTAAATGTGGTTGGTTTATCAAGTATGATTTTTTTTCTTTCTGTCTTGCATTCTGGACATACACTTGATATATCCCCTTCTTCAAATACATGCCCACATTTTATGCATATGCGTTGTAATACTTCTTTTATTTCCTTTACATATCCGATATGTATAATTGGCATTGCAAGTTCAATATGCCCAAAATGTCCAGGACATTCTTCAGCCCTTCCTCCACACGTTTTGCATCTTAATGAAGGATCCAAAACACCCAATCTAGGATCCATTAACCCCATGTTTATGGGGTAGCCATCATCGTCGTATGTATCATCGGTTATTATTTTGGTTACACTTATTTTCCTTATTTCATCAGGGGATAGCAAAGCAAATTTAATATTTTTTATTTTTTTAGATATGCCTGTAGTTATTACCATATCATCACCTTAAATCACCTATTTCAAGCCTCATCACAACACCTAGGGATTTTAGTTCATCTATCAACACTTTGAACGAATATGACATTTCTACAGGATATACTGTAGTATTTCCGCATACCCTGCATGCTAGTACTTTATGGATTCTATCGAAGTATGCAATATGCCCACATTTAGGATCGCTGCATACATATTCCATTACACCATCAGATTCATCCAATAAACGATCTTTGATAACCATAGAAACGCCATGCCCTATTAAGCAATCCCTTTCCATTTCACCAAACCTTAGGCCACCTTGCCTGCTCCTCCCTTCTGTAGGTTGCCTTGTTAGTATTTGAACAGGCCCCCTTGCACGCATATGCATTTTTCCAGATACTAAATGGTGCAATTTTTGGTAATAGATAACACCTATGAAAATCTCTGCAGAAAATCTTTTTCCAGTAATGCCATCATACATAACTTCTGTGCCAGTGCTTGAAAATCCATTTTTTAATAAACCTTCTCTTAATAACTCTTCACTTTCACCTGAAAAAGGAGTACCATCTATGGTTCTACCTTCCATTGAACCTACTTTACCACCAATCATTTCTAAAACATGTGCAACAGTCATTCTTGATGGTATTGCATGGGGATTTATAACCAAATCAGGTGTAATCCCTTCCCTTGTAAAAGGCATATCTTCTTCCCTTACTGTAAGGCCAATGACACCTTTCTGCCCATGCCTAGAAGCGAATTTATCACCTATTTCAGGTATTTTTTCTTCCCTTACTTTTACCTTGACCAACCTAGAAACATTTTCACTTGTTGTTAATATTACATTATCTACAATCCCCTGCTCTTCACTTCTAAGTGTAACAGAAGTTTCTTGCCTTTTTTTGGGTTTGATTATATCTGTCATTTCCTCTAAGAACCTTGGAGGAGAGGTTTTTCCTATGATTACAGCACCATCTTTTAAATCTACTTCTGGACTTGTAATACCGTCCTCATCTAACATAGTATATGCTTCAGAAGACCTTACCCCTTCAACTTCAGCATCTGGAATCTCAAACCTATCTTCTTGGCCTCCAGGATATTTTCTTTCTTCTGACTTGTATGTCCTGAAAAAGGTAGACCTTCCAAGAGCTCTCTCTATAGAGGATTTGTTCATAATTAGTGCATCTTCCATATTGTATCCTAGATAAGATATTATAGCTACTACAAAATTTTGCCCTGCTGGTCTTTTATTAAGGTCTACATATTTAGATATTTGTGTGGAAACTATTGGCTTTTGAGGATAATGCAATAAATGTTCTCTTGTATCTGGCCTCATCCTAAAATTAGAAGCGGGTATCCCTAAAGATTGTTTAGTCATTGCTGCACCCATTGTATTCCTTGGTGATGCACTATGCTCTGGATATGGAATTACACCGGCCGTTACACCAAGTATTGCAAAAGGTTCTATTTCCATATGTGTATGTTCTTTGGTGATCAATTTATCCACTTTAAATAAACCATTGCAATGTTTACATTTGAGCTCTACATAATCCTCTTTCTTTTCTATATTGTTCCATCTCACATCACTATATAGCAAATTATTTTTGCATAGTGGGCATTTATCAGGCATTGAATATGGCTCTACTGCTATGTATGCATCATCTTCTTCATCTGCATCTAACCACTCAATTACCCCTTTATCTACAAGATCACTAAATGTAATGTTTCTAGATAATATAGCATTATAATCCTGTTCAGTTAACTTTAAATTTCCCTCTTCTACAACAAAAAGAGGACGCCTTAATCTACCTTCATCACAATTTATGTAAATTTCATTCATTTTGGTATCATACCTTGCGTTTATGTTTATCATGTCTTTGTCTGTTAACTTGCCTGATAAAGTTTTGTCCCGCCTTTTCTTTTTTATGGTTTTAACCAACTCAGCTGGATGTGCACTAAATCCAACAAAATTACCATTGATGTAAACTCTTGCCAATCCACTTTTTATGTTCATTATTTCATCAGGCTTAAATTCAATCATTCCTAGGTCCTTTAGTATAAGGAATACTTCTTCTTCATCAACATAATTGGAAATATTGGTCATTATGGTGAGGTTTTTAACTAATCCACAATTTTGACCTTCAGGGGTTTCAGAAGGACATAGCCTTCCCCATTGTGTTGGATGTAAATCCCTTGCTTCAAAGTGAGGTTGGGTTCTAGTTAAAGGAGAAGATATCCTCCTTAAATGACTGAGAGTACTAATCTTTGAAACTCTATCTAGTAATTGAGATACGCCGGTTCTTCCACCTATCCAATTACCTGTTGCTATTGCATGCAGTATTCTTTGGGTTAATATATCTGGCCTTATTACTGAATTGATGTTTAGATCCCTTTTTTTCTCATAATTTTTTTCAAGTTGGTATTTCATATCTTTGAGTAGTGCAATTAAAGAGCTTCTAAACAAATCCTCCATTAAATTGCCTGCTAACTTCAATCTTTTATTTGAATAGTGATCTTTGTCATCTGGCAACCTTAAGTTGAAAGATAACTCTAAAACCGATCTAGCCATTCTACCTAAATAATATGCTTTCTTAATGCGATCACTTTCAGTATCTCCTAGATGAGGCAGCAAGGACCTATCAAGCAAGGAATAAACCCTCTTTAAACGATCTTCTTTAGTTTGGCCAGTTGCAGATTTTTTCTCCAAAAAAGTTATAGCATCTTCTTTTGATAAAATCCCATCTAATGGAAAATTTTTTGGGTTATCACAATATTCTATGTTGGTATAAACAACATGTTTAATTTTTTCTATAACTGGTTCGTTGCTGTTTATAAGTTCTGTTAAAATTGATTCATATACCTCTTTATCAGATGACAATCCCAACGCTTTAATTAATATAATTAGGGGGATTGAGGTTGATAACCCAGGTATTGATACTTTAATTATATTATCTTTGTCCTTTTCTACTACAGTTAGTGCCCTATAACCTTCCCTTTGTGAAAATACCTTTGCTACAGGGGTAGGTACACCATACATTTCATTCATTTCTGTAAAAATTTTATTAGGAGACAAATCTTCTGTAGTAATAAGAACTTTTTCAGTCCCATTGATTATGAAATATCCTCCTGTATCTAATGGGTCTTCACCTAATTCTGTTAGTTTTTTATAATATTCTTTATCAGATATGTCACCTTGTTCAGCTATATTGGATCTATCCAGTACACATGCTTTGGATTTTACCATTATTGGAATATAACCAATAGGCACTTTTTGAAACTGTCTAGGAGGTTTTCCTTTTTCGTAAATAGTAAAATCTAAATAAATAGGGGACTGATAATTTAAGTTTCTAAGCCTAGCTTCCATTACTGTTGGATTCCTTTTTGAACCTTCTGCTTCTTTAATTATTGGCTTATCTATATGAACTGTTTGTGGTGAGTAATAATCTATTTTTTTTGTGCTCAAATTCCTTCTTCCAAAAACGACGTAGATTTCTTCGTTTGAAGATTTACCAGTATTGAGTTTTATAGTGCCACCTATCTCTGATTCAGAGATCTGTAAATTATCTACAACCCTTTGCATTACTGAATTAGGATTTCCATTTGTCGCTATAAACCTGTTAAAAGATTCAATTTGATGTTCAACAATAGAATGCTCTTTCATATATAACTCTACAATTTCCCTCATTTAAATAAACCTCTTTATTTGGATCTGTGTACAATTACCCTATAAAAGATGTGTTCATATGATGTCTGGCTATTTCTAGTTATTTTAACAATTTTTCCTATAAAACCTTCTATATTTTCAACGAATTTTTCTTTTATCAGTAATTCTTCTTCTTTTTTCAGTGCAGGATCATCAATATAAATTTTTGGCAATTTATCTTTTGTTATATTGTATTTTTTAAGTATCTCATTTTCTTCCTGTGGATCTTTAATAATTGTGTGCTTAGGCATCATGAAATTATTTAAAATTATATCTTTGTCATTTTTCTTTTGCTTCATTTTTCAACCTCTTAATTTGGCTTTAGCGGGCCCGCGGGGATTTTCGCATGCATAAAGTAATTCATGCATCCAATTCGAACCCCGGACCACCTGGTTAAAAGCCAGGTGCTCTTTACAGAAGGCATTGACATCCTTTACCTGTCTAAGCTACGAGCCCACTTTAAATTATTGTTATACAAATCACTTATTTATGCTTATCTATTGTTTGTTCAACCCTTCCAATTGGCTTATTATATTCCATACAGCAGTTCTTCCATGTAGTGGTATGTTAGAATCATTGGCAAGTTCATCTAGGAGCATAACAGTACTAGCAATCCTTACATCCATAGATTTGTCTGTACTCATTAATATTTTTTTTGCATTAGATGCACCCTTTCTTATATTTCTGGGAATTGAATTATCAGTAGAAAGCATCTCTAATGCTTCTGATATTCGTAATATTTGCTTTTCTTTATCAATAGCAGGCATTGTTATCACTCCATATGACATTGCATTTACTAAATGTACATTATTGAACTTTTCTAACACCATTTTCCTTGTATGTGCTTACTACTATCATTGTTTTGCTTTCCCTTAACCCAACAACTGGAGGAAGTAAACGTGTTACAAACTCTTTTAGATGTTGATAGTTATCAAATTTTGTTTTGATAACTATGTCAGTATCCCCTGCAACTAAAAATACATCCTGTATTTCATTTAGTTTAGATAATTCCATAGCTGCTTTTTCAACTTCCTTGGAATCCACTTTTATTGTGATTATTGCCGTAACTTGATCATCACCATAAAAAGAGGATACTACATCATCCATATCATTTATTTTATCTGTCATAATTATTTACCTTCTTTAAAAAGACTCAAATTCTTCTTGCAAATCATCAGTAACCTGCCTTAACACTTCATCTATTTGCTTAGCTCTGTATTCCCTATATCCACCTATATCTGTTTGTATTCGTGCAATATATTCTTTCTCATTTTTAATGAATTCTACCTTACCTAAGACTTCCTCCATTGATACCACCCTTGCCGATATAAAAATATACTTATCTTTAGGGAATTTTTACATGCTATTTAATTTTTGCTATTATCAATTGAAGAAAAATAATGGTTAAAATTTACTGACATAATAAAAATTAATAGATTATTTTGAAGTTTATTCTTTTGTTTTACTAAAATCAAAGTTCATTGCATTTGCTATTTTCTTTAACCGAGTAAATTTCCTATAATTATTGAATCAAGGCTTATATTCAGATATTAAAGAATCAAAAACTACATGCCCTGGATAAATAGGAATTTCTAGTTTTATCATTAAATGTTAGTGGTATTAATAACTAAAACTTTTTCAAAAATAGCAAAACTATGTTTAATATTGTAATTTGGGTTAATTTGTTTTATTGATTTTAATTGAGCCATTATGGAAAAGTAAATTACTCATAGGTAGGTTTTATATATATTAATGGTATACAATTGTATCATGGTGGAACATAATAATAGCATTATAAAAACCAAAAAACTTAAGAAAAGGTATTATGGTAATACGTATGCTGTTAATGGTATTGATTTAGAAATAGAAGAAGGTAAAATTACAGGTTTTTTGGGACCTAATGGAGCTGGTAAAAGCACTACCATTAAAATGCTTTTAGGGCTGCTTGAACCTACAGAAGGGGAGATCTATGTTTTTAATAAAAGGCTTACTCCAGATAATCCTAGGATTAGAAAAGGGATTGGTTATATGCCTGAATTGCCTAAATTCCCAAATTATTTAACGGGGCAAGAATTATTGAGGATTTACGGCGAGTTGCAGTTTGTACCTGAAAAGCAACTCGACAAAGAGATACCTGAACTTTTAGAAGAGGTAAATTTGTATAAAGACAAAGATAGAAAGATAAAAGAATACAGTAAAGGAATGCAACAAAGAATAGGACTAGCAGCTGCTTTTCTAGGGAACCCCAAATTGATAATTTTGGATGAACCTACAATAGGGCTTGACCCAGTGGGTATGAGTGATATAAAAAACATTATAAAAAGTAAGGCTAAAGGGGGTACTACCATTTTTCTTTCTTCCCATCTATTAAAGGAAGTGGAAGAAATGTGTGATAATGTAATTATTATAAATAAAGGAACAATTTTGGCAAGTGGCACTATAAATGAAGTTATTAAAAAAGGAACCAGTAAAAATGTTTTGGAAATTGAAGTAGATGGTAAAAGCATAGACAAAATAGCAAATTCACTTAAAAACCTTCCATACGTTGATGAATTGAATATATCCAATGGCATCATTTCATTAACTTTGAATACTAAAGAAGATATTAGATATGAAGTTTCTAAATTGGTTGTTGAAAATGGAGGATTTGTGTTAATGATGAAATATAAAAACGTTTCTTTAGAGGAAGCGTTTTTGGAAATATTGAATGGGTGATCAAAATGGAAAACTTTTCACTTACAGCTTTAAAATATATAATAAAATACGAGTTGATATGGAACATAAGAAAGGCGAAGTTATACTTTGTTTTAGCATTAGTATTGGCTTTGAGTTTTATTGTTACTTATTTCATGGCTAAGTTTGTTACTGGAATATCTGCTGGAGACTTTTGGTATGTTAGCTTAACAGAACTTTCTTCGTGGTTTTTTTTGCTTTTAATTGCTTCTACTATTTCAATGAATACTATCTCTGGTGAATTTGAATCTGGAAGCATACTTCCATTGTTATCAAAACCAATTTCTAGGGAGGAAATATATTTTGGAAAATATTTAGCAATTGCAATCATTGTATTATTGGAATTGCTTTTGCTATCTTTTGCCTTAGTTGTTTTTTCTTATATGCTTAAAGGGGCACCCTCTGATGTATGGAAGCTAGGTGTTTTGTGGTTGGCAATTTCACTAAGTGCACTTGTTTATGCTGCTTTTACCATGATGTTAAGTTCCATAAGTAAAAATTCTATCGTTGCCCTTATGGGAACTTTTGGTGTATTGTTTGGCATGACTATTGCTGTAGGGATTTATAGCATCATGAATTCAGCTCCATATTGGTTTTCGTTTTTTCCTTTTCTAGGAACTGATGGGCTAATGGCTTCTACTTATAATGCCTTGTCAACCCCAAATGCATACGTAAAAAACAATTCTGGACTAGGCAAAGCTTCTTTGCTGCCCTGGACAAACCTGCAATATACTGGCATGGAAACGTTGTTGTCAGTAATTTATATTGCTTTGTTCCTTTTTATTGGGTTTTATTACTTTAACAACTCAGACATAAAGGAATCTTAGTGAAGCCTTTATAAACTTTATTTTTTTATATTAATTATGTTCCTTCGTGTACCAAGGGAAAAGGGATTGGTGGTAGTTTATTTGTTTTTTGTGCTCGCTTCTCTTTTCTCTATACACACCTATAGTTTTTTTGGTTTTATTGTGTTGTTGGAAGTTATTTTGGCATTCTTTTATTCAGAAAATTTACACAATAAGATTTTGCTTGTTAAAAATATAAAAAATCCTTTGTTTATGTTGCTTATTTTTTTGTTTGTCTTAACCGTTGCATATGGATTTTATGTCATATATGATTTTATATACGTTGCTTTGATGTTTATTTTGGTTAGTTGTATCTATATATATTTAGTTTATACAAAAGGCAACAAAAGCATTGAAAGCCGAATCTCAGGAATTGTTGTCATCTCATTTATTTACATTTTTATTTATACATCCTTCGAATTGAATTTGCAATTTTTATTGTTTTATTACTATATGTTATACCTTATGATAGTAATAGTTATGTTTTTGTACGTTGAATTGAGTATCCATTATAACACCATATTATATTTTATAACAATTACAATAAATGCATTTTCTTATCTTTTTGTGTATTTAGCTTATAAGAATAATTTGTTATTTTTTTTAATATTTTCATTTTTATTGATTGCCCCATTGATATTATATGTGATTTTATTGAATAAAGTTAAAATCAAAAAAAGAGGAATGATATCAATGCTTTACCTTTTAGCTATTTTGTTTACAATATTAACCTTCAACGTTTTTTACGTATAATATAGGGCAAGGGGCTTTTTTGGATATTTCATACAATATCTTAGCTATAGAGGTAAATATTTTCCCAACTAAAACTTCTTCAGATAAGAGTATTACCCCATAATTTTCCTTTTTAGCTTCCTCTAATATATAATTGACGATTTGTGAAGTGTCAATAATTTTGTAAGGTGCTAATAAAATGTTTTTTACGAAAAAATTGACGCCGTTTACAACCGGGGACCTTTTGACGGCATTGGATTTGGGTTCTATATATAGAATAGATACCCTTCCATTTTTCTTTTCTGCTAATTCTTCAGCAAATTTTAAAAGCTTGGCAGGTGTTTTTTTGTTTAAAACTGGTATTAATATATTTAATTTTTTAGTTTTTGTTAAGAAAGCCATTTTATTGAATACGACTACATCCACTGGAGAATACCTGATAATGGCATCAATTTTTCCATTGAAAAAATATTTGTTGGATGGCTTTGGAGTAGTTAATAACATAAAGATTGCATCAGCTTTGATTTCTTCAGCTGTTTCTAAAAGGCCATCTACTACATTTCTAGCACTTCTAATATGAGGTGTAATATCTGTTTTAGGAGGCACCTCTGCTTCATAAGATTTGCTTATTATAGAACCCATCTTACGCCATTCCCTAGTTATTTCTGGAAATCTTTTGGTAGCAATTATATGAACAGGGGATATAGATCCTTCTTCATCTAAATAGGTAGATACATAACTTATCATCATTTCAATATCAGAATCTTTGTCTACTGCCAACATAATTTTTTTATACATTTTGATCTTCTCCCTTACATTTGTGTTTTATAATATATATCAATGTTTAGAGGGACTATATTAATATATGCAATTCCAAATATCCCGTATTGAGGGTATACTGTATTATTTTGGACCATATCCAATAAAATATTCTGTGGAATCTTGCTATAATATGAGATCCTGGGTATTTGTATAAGTGCCGCTAATAAAGAGATTCCTGGGTCTTCGTTAGAAGAGGAATAAGATACTACATTTAAAGACACATTTAATGGGATATTTATTGTATTATTTTTAATATATTTAGTAAGGTTGGAATAATAAATATAAACCATCATTGAAGTAAAATTGTATAAATTACTTGATAATGCCCCATATTGTCCACTGCCATTGTTAGATAATTCAGAATAATCACTTAACGAGGGTCTAGGATGGAAGAACCAAGGTTCTGTAAAGTTTTCAGCCATGTAAGGAGAGGCAACAGCTGTTCCATTGTGGTATATAATTGGAACATTTGAATTGTTTGGATACATAAATTGTGTAATTACAACAGTGACATAAGGGTATAATATGGATACAAGAACAACCATAGTGAACACCAATATAATTGACCCTCGTATATTTTTTAAGACTTTCATATGTGCACCCCAAATAAGATTAAAATGGTTTTAATTACAAAATAGACCACTTCGATAACATGCCCTATGCTTCCAGTAGATATGAGGATATCAATGATTTTTATGCCAATAAAGGCAAATAATACACCTCCAAATCCATACAAAATAACATTTTGCCTTAATAGAGCCGTTGGGGATAATGGCATATAGCTAATTCCTTTTATCGCTAAAGGTATTAACATAGGGATAACAATAGCATTGAATATAACAGCAGATAATATTGCATTGTGTGGTGTGCTTAAATGCATTAAATTAAGCATTTCAAGATTGCCAATCAAATAAAACATTGCGGGAATAATTGCAAAATATTTGGCTACATCATTGGTAATTGAAAAAGTGGTTAAAGCACCTCTGGTAATAAGTAATTGTTTGCCTATCGCTATGACTTCAATTAATTTTGTGGGATCAGAATCTAGATCAACCATATTGGCAGCATCTTTTGCTGGTTGTGTACCACTATTCATGGCTAAACCTACATCCGCTTGGCTTAAGGCAGGGCTGTCATTTGTCCCATCACCAGTCATGGCTACCAATAAGCCCTCTTTTTGATATTTTTTTGTAAGCTTTAATTTATCATCCGGCTTTGCTTCTGCAATGAACATATCAACTCCAGCATCTTTTGCAATAGCTGCAGCTGTATTCCTATTATCACCGGTACACATAACAGTTTTTATACCCATCTCCCTTAATTCTTGTATCCTTTGCCTTATTCCTGGCTTTACTAAATCTTTAAGCACAACCAACCCAATAACTTCTTTGTTCCATGCAATTATTAGGGGTGTTGCACCAGTATCACCTACTTTCCTTGATTCATTCAATATTTCAGAAGGAAAAGATTTTGTATTTTTTATCATTGTATCAATACTACCTTTGATTATTTCGTCACCATTTTCAAGTATTACACCACTATATTTTGTCTGGGGAGAAAATTTAATATCTTTTACATTTTGTAAATCCTTTCCTTTTACTTTGATTCCTTTTCTAGTTACATACTTTACAATGGATTTTCCTTCTGGAGTTTGGTCGTTGACAGAGCTTATTAAGGCAGCGTACAATACCTTTTCGAGAGGAACATTGGGAGAGGGTATAATATCTGTTGCTATCCTGTTGCCTACAGTGATTGTTCCAGTTTTATCTAAAATTATAACATCAATGTCACCTGCTGCTTCTACAGCTTTTCCAGATTTTGTTACTACATTAACTTTGGAAACTCGGGTTATACCAGAAATGCCTATGGCAGACAATAATCCCCCTATTGTAGTAGGTGCAAGGCATACAACTAATGCAATCATTGAACCTAGCCCAATTGGAAGTTTAAGTGCATATTCAATATAAACTAACGATAAAACAACAAATAATATTATAAACGTCATGACGCTCAAAAACAAGGTTAAGGATAATTCATTCATGGTTTTTTGCCTAGATGAACTTTCTATTAATGAAATAATACTATCAAGAAAAGAGGTCCCTGGTTTTTCAGTGATTTTTACAAGGATTTTTCCAGAATTTATTATAGTTCCGCCAGTTACAGAGGTTCTATCCCCACCAAATTCCCTTAAAACAGGCATGGATTCTCCAGTTATCATAGATTCATCTACCATTGCAGAACCTTCTATAATTTCTCCATCTTTTGGAACAACCCAACCCTCTTCTAGTTTTACAATATCACCAACTTTTAATTGGCTAGACATAACGATTGTTTCTTTCTTTGTTGTTGGGTCTATTAAAATGCTTTTTATTTCTTTCTTCATTTTTTTCAATGCATCTGCCTGTGTTTTTCCTTCCGCTTCAGCAATTGATTCTGCAAGATTTGCAAACCATATTGTAGCAATTAAAATGAGGGTTATTTCGATATAATATTTTTCTTTAATGCTTGTTATTATTACATCTTTAAATAGATAAGGAAATGATACCAGAAAAATCATATAAATTGTGTATACATAGATCACAAACATTACTGGATTTTTGAACATTGACCTTGGATCAAATTTTTTAAAGGAATCAACTAAAGCTAGCCTTAGAAAAAATTTTAGTTTCCCATGCGCATGGGAAATTCCTTTATCATTTTTATATTCATGCATACTTCAGCAACTCCATAAATTCTCTTAATGGGCCAACTGCGATAACAGGCAGGAACAGCAATGCACCTAATATCAATATTACACCTATTAAATATATTCCAAATGTGATTGAACTCGTCTTTAATGCCCCTTCTTCAGATTTTTTGACTTTTTTTCTTGACATATTGCCTGCAACGGCAAGAAAAACCACTATGGGCATATACCTGCCAACGATCATAACCAATAAACCTGCAATGTTGAAAAAGAGATTATTATCATTTACGTACATAGAACTTCCGTTATTTGCTGCTTCAGAGGTAAATTCATACAATATTTCAGTTAAATTATGAGGGGAATAAGATACTGCGTTGTAAGGATTAAGCAAAAGCGTGATAACAAAAGGAACAATGATTATTATTGGATGAATTATAAGGCCAAGGGAAGTGTATTTCACATCCTTGATTTCTATTTTTTTGCCTAAGTATTCTGGTGATTTTCCTACCATTAATGCACCTAAAAATACTGCCAAAATTGTATACAATAAAAGTGTTGAAAATCCAACCCCTACACCACCTGGTATCGATTGTATGAACATTCCAAAAAGTAACACAATTTGAGAGCCAGGCAATAGCATATCTAGGTTAGTAAATGTTGCACCTGTATTAGTATATACAGAAACTGCCTGGGCAAATGAACTATATGGTATTCCAAACCTAGTGTCTTTTCCAAAATAATTGCCATTATTGGCAACAAGATGTGGTATAGACAATAAAAAAGGATTCCCTTGCATTTCAATTAATGTAACTGACAAAGTTCCAAATAAAAACAATATGAACACCACTAAAAGCAAAATCCTAGATTCATTTCTTTTTTTTATCATCTGCCCAAATGCATCAATAACAGAAAAAGGCAATAAAAGCATCATTAATGTTTCAATAAATATTGTTGTGCCACTGGGATCAGACAAGGGATTTGAGTTGCCCCCATTAATATAGCCTCCCCCATTTGTCCCTAAAAGTTCGATAGCAGTATGAGAGGAATTTACACCTAAGGGCAATAAAGCGGTATTGCCGTTGATTGTATGTAACAGTAAGAAAGGTGTAAAAGTATCGGGTACACCAAGTATAGAAAGCAATAAAGCAAATAAAAAGGACATAGGCAACAATATTCTTGTAATGCTTCTGATAAAGTCCACATAGAAATTGCCTATTTTACCATTTACATTTTTCATTCCCCTTATGAAAGCTATGCCAACACTCATTCCAGTTGCAGGGGATACAAACAATAGCAACATTATTGCAAAGAGTTCTGAAAACATAGATATTTGTGTTACGGGATTAAAATGCTGAAAATTCGTGTTAGTTAAATAAGATATTGTTGTATGCATAGCAAGGCTCCAACCCATATTTGATGAACTAAAATAATTCATAGGCAAACTGCTCTGGTACGATAATATAACAAATGCAAACAATCCGAAAAAAAGATTGGTAAATAACATTGCTATTGCATATTCTTTCCAGTCCATTTGCTCAGAGGGGTTTGTCCCAATTAACTTATATATCCACTCTTCTATAGGATAAAAAATTATATCCAACTTAGTTGGTTTGTCTGTAAAAACTCTAGCTATATACCTTCCGAGGATAGGAATTAGTAACCATAGAAAAAAAATAGTAAGAAAAATAGCAATGAATTCAGTTAAATATACCATATAAAACAACCATTAAAATTTCTCAGGATGCATTATCGTGTATAGTAAATAAAACATTAACAATATTGTTATAGCTGAGAATGATACAAGACCTAAATGATTAGAAACGAAATTAGATAATACATCAAGCCACATTAGGATACCCCGAACATCAATTACATATTGATAACATAGTAATAAAACATATATAAATCTATTTTATTAATAAAACATGGCTTTTTTTGATGCTTTAAGCTGGCATTACTTTTACCATATTTTTTCATATTCAGTTTTATCTTTTATAGGGTACATATTTTATCTTGCTGGCAGATCTTTCATAAGAATGTTTTTAGCGTATTTGCTTTCCATATTGTTTTCGTATACTTATGGACTGTATGCTGCAGTTAATAAAACTGCCGAAAAAATTTTGATACCCATCTTGGATATTCTTCAAAGCGTACCCATATTAGGGTTTTTTCCCGTTGTGATTTTACTATTGATATCGTTGTTCAACAATTCAATTGTAGGGTTGGAATTAGCAGCTATTTTTTTAATTTTTACTTCACAATCATGGAATATGGCTTTCGGAGTGTACCAATCTATACTGAGCATTCCAGAAGATATAGATAATGCTTGCAAGTCTTTTGGCATTACTGGATGGAAAAAATTTAGATCTGTTTTGGTACCATCCACTATACCCTCTTTTGTTTCCAATAGCATGGTTTCATGGTCTGCCGGTTGGTATTTTTTAATGGCAAGTGAAATTATTACTGTTTCTGCTAACAAAAATTATTATTTGCCTGGACTTGGAAGCGCAATGTTTATTGCTTCTTCAACTGGAAATATTGCCTTATTATTGTCAACCTTGTCCATGCTTGTTTTTATAATTATATTAATGGAATTTTTGGTATGGAAACCCATGATCAAATGGAGCAATAATTTTAAGTATGATATAGCCAGTTCAGGGGATAACGCACCTTTAAATAAAATAGAAACTTGGGAAAGGGATATAATAAGGCTTATTACCAAAATTGTAAAGCATATTTCCGATTATTTAAAGTTTGATATTCCTACCCATAAATTTCAACGTATAAAATCCATTATTAAAACCTTTTCGTTAAGCATTCTTTTGCTGTTTATGGGGGTTATTTTGTATTATTTTGTTAAATGGTTTATCGCTTTTATATTTACACCTATACCGCCTATTGCATACTCTATTCCTATTGCAACGTTATTTTCTTTAGGTAGGCTGGTTATTGCTTACCTTATTTCATTGATTTGGACAATACCGCTGGGATATTACATTGGAAAAAGGCTTAGAGGTGCAGATACATTGGAAACTGCTAGCCAATTACTAGCTGCTATACCTGCCACTGCACTTTATCCCATTATATTGCTTTTGTTGCTAAAATATATCAATTTGGAAGGGGTTACTATATTTTTGGTAACTACTGGAATGGAATGGTATATTTTGTTTAATGTTATAGCAGGTGTAAGGGCAATTCCTTCAGATATTGACGAAGCTATGAAATCATATGGCATAAAAGGATGGTTATATTGGAAAAAGGTAGTATTGCCGGCTATATTTCCATATTTGGTTACTGGAAGCATAACAGCTTTTGGAGGTGGATGGAATGCCCTTATAGTATCAGAGTATTTGATTTATGGCAATAATACATATTATGTAATGGGCATAGGATACCTTATTGATGTTGCTTCAAATACAGGTAATGATTCATTGATGTTTTTATCATTAATGGGAATGGTTTTAGCAGTTGTATTGATTAATAGGCTGTTTTGGAAAAGGTTATACAGGATAGGCATTAAAAAATTCAAAATTGAATACTAAACTAAATACGATACAATCCAATCATAAGATGCCAAAAACAAACAATAAAGTTAAATAAAAAAAGGGTTATAACAATAAGCAATACAGGTAATAACACTTATAAATTATTTTAAAAAGCGGGGTAGGGTAGTTAGGTTATCCCGACGGGCTCATAACCCGTAGATCCATGGTTCAAATCCATGCCCCGCTACTTTGTTTGATACACTACAAAGCTAAGGATTTAGGAAAAATGAGGTTCTATGTAACAAAAACATGCCTACTAGAAATGTTTTAGATGTAGGTAATATTGACCCAAATGATCGTGTTATATATTTAAAATCAAGTTAAACGCAAGATATGTGCATTGAAAAGTTCAAGGCAAATCAGAATACTTCGGTTTGTTGTTAGAAAAAAATCATGGAGGTTTGATGAAACGCCATTAATGGATGGAAGGTTGATACTAGAAACAAGCTCAGAAGCTTTAGCTAAGGGGTTAGATGGCTAAATCATACTTTTTTTGTAAAATGTTTTTCTTATAAAATTGCAACCTTAAAAAGATATATATAGCAATACAAAGTTGTGTAATTTGGAAGTTTGGTTGTAGTATATCGCTGATTAACCGGGAGGTGTATTTAATTAATGTTTAATTTTATTAGGGATGCTGAAAAAGGATTTTTAAAAGAAATGGATGGCAAGATTGAGGAGGGTTTAAAACAAATTTCTTTAAAAAACAATGAAAAAGCAGTTCTTTCTTTTATAATTGCTTTGAAGATTTTTGAAAAAAATGTTGAAAAACCTAAAAAATACAAAAATGAATTTAGCAAGGCGCTTACTTTAATAGGGCATAATTTATTTAGATTAAATGAAGTAGCTAGGGCATTGGATTCTATTAACTATGCATTAAAAATAGACCCTAATAACCAAGACGCATGGTATGAAAAGGGCATTATTAACTTGTCTAAAGCTGATACTACCAATTATGCCATAATTTGTTTTAAGGAAGTTTTAAAATTAAATCCTAGCCATATTGATGCACTAAAGCATTGTGGCGATGCTTATAGGATTTTAGGGGATTATAAAACAGCTATTGATTATTATTTGAAAATTATAGAATTAAAAAAGGATGTTTCTATTAATGATTACGATTTGATATTAAAATTGGATGAAAACAACGAGGTAGCATTATATGGAAAAGCAAGGATTTATGAAAAAAAAGAGGATTTCGTTAACGCTCTTAAGTTGTACGAAAAATTATATAACATAAATCCAAATAAAACTGAATATAAAATTGGAATACAACGCGTAGGTGGAACAATAGAAAAAGTAATAGAACAACCCAAAATTGAAAAGTTATATGTAAGTACAGAAAATGTCCAACCAAATAAAGAGGAGGTTAACATTAAAAAAGAATCTTGGGAGATTGGTAAGGATATTTCTTCAAAAGATGGTGCTCCACCAGTTATAGAAAACATTAACGAGTTATTGGAGAAAGTTGCTTCATTTCTTGTTTCAAATAAGTATGAAGATGCTATTGATGTTTGTAAATCCTTTTTAGTTAACCATGACGATGATACAGCAAGGGTTAAACTTATTGAGTTATTGGTTCACCTAAACAAGTTTGAGGAGGCATATAAAGTTCTTTCTGATATTAAAGAGGAAAGTAAGGTTAACAATATAGATTTTTTGATTCTAAAAGGAAAAATAGGATACCACCTTAAAAAATATGACTTTGCTGTGAATTCGTTGAATAATGCGATAAAACTAAACCCTAACATCTCAGAAGCATGGTATCTTAAAGGGCTTATAGATGTAGAACAGGGTCAATATGAAAGAGCAATCAATTTCTTAAAAATGGCAGTTAAGCTTCATCCAGAATATAAAAAAACCTTTTTAGGAAATGATAAGCTTGCTCCACTTTACAACAATGAAAACTTTAAAAAAATATTGTAAGGAAATATTAGGCAATAAAAATCTAGACTTTTACAATGATATCCTGATCCCACAAATTGTTACTATCACTAAGTTATGTTGGGATTAATCCCCTAATTGCACCTTCAATAACAAAGAAAAAGTTTATAGAATAATGGTGTTATTTATCACCTTTATCTCTAAAAAACAGAACATTGAGAGCATTGTAAATGGCATAACTTACGTGTATGAAAGGATGCTATACTATATAACAGTAATATATCCCTGCTTTAACTCAGTAGTTCATTGAATAGCTAAACAGCTTTCTCCCTCTATTGACCCAGCAGGGCTTTTTATAGGACACTGGGGTTGGCCTTCAATCATTCATTAAGATGCCTCACCTCTGTCATTTGAAGGGCCCATTCGATGCAGTGTTCAATAGATACATTATATTAAAAATATAAATTCTTTTACTTGATTAACTAAAATTTTGACATTTTCTGGTGTTGTGATGAATTATTCAGTTACATACTTATTTGAAAAAACGCTGATGTGGATAGTAATAGTAAAAGTTATACACTTATCCATTTATATCATATTGATTATATGTTTTGGCTATTAAGTTTACTGCATTATACAATCATATGAGCGCCGAGGGGGAGATTTGAACTCCCGCAATGCACAAAGCACCACAAGCTCTCTTATCTTTTATAAAAGAATTCCAGGCTTGCGCCGTCCCGGGCTGGGCCACCTCGGCAAAAATAGAAAAATTTTAGATGCTGTAACTTTCACGTTTGGGGTAAGTATCCCTGATGTAATTAATTAGGATATCTCTGCTGTGCTTTAAGTGAGATTCAAACCATGTTTTTATTAGATCAGTGAATATTAAGTGTATCTTTTCAATGTCTATGTTGGATATGTTTTCTTCATAAAGAGTGTATTGGCTGTAGATCCTTTTCCATCCCGAATATTTGTAATAGTGTTCTCCTTCACAAAACTCAAAAATCATAACCAGATATGTCCCGTTTCCTTCCTTTGTATAATACCATACTTTAATGCCGTCACCTACCCTTCCTTCTTCCTGTGTTCTATCAAGAAGGGATAGATGAGAAATGGAAGAAAAATCAAAATTGGGTTTAAATTTCCATTTTGTTGGGAATTCCTCGAAACTAGCGAATTGCTCATGGCTTGGTTCCATTACAAAATGGATGTTAAAATCATTAAATTTGTTCCACAATCTCCAGAAATCAGTTATTAGAATCCTATTGATCTCTGCTTTCTTAGATACTTCCTCGTCAACATTTTCCAATACTTCTTGTGTTTTTTTGTTAAGAAGAGAGTTTAATTCATTAAACCATTGATCTGGATCTTTTTCACCTTCAACTTTTGGTTCATTTGGCTTATTTTCATTTTTTGGCATAGTTCAAAACCCCTTTTCCTTTATTTATTACGTTAATATAATACTTATGGGTTTTAATTCTAACATCATTAATAAATTTTTCTATTTATTTATGAACTATTTATAAAAAAATAGGGAAATGTTTATTTTTATGTTTATAGATTTGGTATTATGTTAAACTTAGATGATATTATTAACATAACCAAAGAAAGTAGGGAATATGTTTTGAAACATTTAAAAGATAATAACCTTGATAATATTGTAGAAATGGGTGCATCTGGTACCCCTACAAGAGTTATTGATAAAATAGCTGAATCACAAATACTGGAAAATATAAAAAACATGGGGGCATATCCTAATATTCTTAGTGAAGAATGTGGGTATATAAAAGGGAATGAAGATTATTATGTTATTATTGATCCTATAGATGGCACAACAAATTCTTTGCTAGATATACCATATTATTCAATTTCTATAGCTATTGGTAAAAGAGATTTAAGCACAATTCAGATGGGAGTTGTAATGAATGTGATAACAGGGGATATATACTATGCCAAGAATGGAGAGGGTGCATTTTTCAATGGTAAGCAGATTCATACGAGAAAATTTTCAGAAAAAGGTTCAGTTGGATACATATATTATGGAAAGAGGAGCCCTACTGAATTTGTTGATCTTTTGAATAAAATAGAAAAGGTTCGTACGTTGGGGTCATCCTCCTTAGATGTTTGTGCTATCGCTCGTGGAAAAGGGGACGTCTTTTACTTTAACCTTCAAAACTACACATACAATATTCGTGTTATAGATATAGCTGCTGCTAGTTTGGTATTGAAAGAGGCAGGAGGAGAACTTTATGACCTTAAAGGTAATATTTTAAACATGCCATATTCACTTGACTATCATGCTGCTGTACTTGCTCTTGGCGATCCTTCTTTGATGATTGGAGGATAGGAATATGAAAATAGGCATAACATACAATCCACAAGTTATAGATTACGAAAAAATAATAAAAAACATTATTGATTTTTTTGATAGTAAAGCAACAATATTTTTGGAGGACAATAAAAATGAGATTTTTCCAGAAATTGAAAAATTACCACTTAATAAAATGGACATAGATGCGTTGATCAGTATAGGGGGAGATGGGACAATATTAAGGGCACTTATGTACACCAATGCGCCAATTATAGGAATAAATGCGGGGGATATTGGGTTTTTATCAGAAATACCACCTACTGAAGTAGATATTCAAAAAGCGCTTACTTTATTTATGGAAAAGAAATACTACGTAGATGAAAGGATGAAACTAGACGTTTTTTTAAATGACATTTTTGTATCTAGTGCTACCAATGAAGTGGTAATCCATACCACTGATGTTTCTAAGGTTAGAAGGTATGAAATTTCTATAAATGATGAAAAAATTTCAAGGATAAGAGGGGACGGCATTATTGTCTCTACACCTACTGGCTCAACCTGTTATTCTATGAGTGCTGGTGGGCCTATTGTAGATCCTAGCTTGTCTGCAATAGTTATTGTTTCTATAAATTCGTTTAGAACTCCTACCTACCCTATGGTAGTTAACAGTAAAAGTTTGATTAAGATCATTCCATTGAATGTTACTAAAAATTCAATAATAGTTATTGATGGATTTATTACCAAAGAAGTTGATACCAATACAATTATAACTGTAAAAGAATCCAAAAAGAAGGCTAGGTTTTATAGGTTTGGTTATTCATTCCTTAAAAAAGTTTCAGAAGAATTGCTATTGTATTCGGTGGTACTGTAAATGGTTATGTTTAGGCCTAAATCTAAGAAACTTCATGTGAACAATAGTGATGATATTGTTGGCATAAGCAAAAATCTTCTTTTGGATATTATTGAAACTGCAAAATCAAAATATCCTAATGAATTTGGGGCTGTTCTTAGAAAAAATAGTAGAGGGATTATTTCAGAAATGCTTATATTACCAGGAACAATTAGCGGCCATAAACGTGCCGAATTTAAATTTTATATGATGCATGTGGATTTCAACACTGTAGGGACTGTTCACAGCCATCCTTCGCCTTATCCTATTCCTTCATCTGCTGATTCTGAACTTTTTAGCAGGTTTGGAAAATGCCATATAATAATTGCATATCCTTATGATTTAAGCTCCTGGATAGCATATGATAGAAATAGCAATCGTATATCTGTTGGTATAATAGAGGATTTATAAAGAGATTCTTGCGTTTTCAATTTTAGAACCTTTCTTTATTGTAATTCCAAATCCAATTACGGAATTTATGATTGTACATCCTTCCTCTATAATTGAATCGTTTGCAATTATTGAGGATTCAACCTTTGAATCATTGCCTATTTTTACATTGGAAAACAGTATAGAGGAATTTATTATTGAATCGGATTCTACAATTACATTGTCATAAAGGGCGGATTTGCTTATCCTAGACCTTGCTTTGACTATCACGCCTTTTCCTACATAAAGGGGGCGGCTTGTTGTTACATTTTCCTCAATAATTGCATTTTCACCTAACACAAAATCCCTTTCTTTGTCTAGTACATCAAAAGTAGCATTTAGCAAATCAGAAGGCCTTCCTATATCTCTCCACATAGTAGAAGAAATTTCATAACCAAAAAAGTTATGCTTTTCGCTTAAAAGATTGGGAAATAATTGTTTTGAAAAATCATAAGGAGAGCCTTTAGGTATTAAATCAATAACACTTGGTTCAATAACATAAATACCAGTATTAATTAAATTGCTGAACTGCTCTTCTTTTTTTGGTTTTTCCTTAAATTTTATGATTCTTTTTTCATCATTGATAATTACAATGCCATATTCAGATGGATCTGGAACTTGTGTTAGTGCAATTGTAACTTCCGCTTTAACTTTTTTATGAAAAGCGATAATTTCTTTAAAATCCACTTTGGATAAAACGTCTCCACTAGCTACAATAAAAGTATCATCCAAGTAATTTTCTATATATTTTATTGCACCAGCAGTACCTCTTGGAGTAGGTTCAAATGAATATAATATAGAAGCTGAATGGTAATCATTGTTTGCAATCCCATTGATCAATTTGTTGGACAGATAGCCAGTAGTAATTATTATATCTTGTATATTTGCACTAATCAAGGATTCTATAACATAACCAATGCATGGTTTTCCAGCTATGCTAATTAAAGGTTTTGGTATAACAGAAGTTAATGGCCTAAGCCTAGTACCTTCCCCACCTGCTAATATTACACCTTTGATTTTTTCTTTAGGCATATTAACTACCCTAAAATAATTTTACCATTCTTTTTTAACTGCTCTATTTTATCTTCAATTTTAGATTCTACTTTCTGCTTATCGTTAAGGGTATTTGAAATTTCTTTGTTGTATTGTTCTACTTCTTTTTTTGACTCTATTGCTTGATCCCTATTTTGCCTTTTAATTGAAAGGATCTTATCCCTCATTTCTCTTGCTTTCTGCGTTTCTTCTTTTACTTTTATTATGAGGTCTACATACTCCTTATGCCTTTTATTGGATTCTACTGCGATATTAGCAAATTCTTCAACTAATTTTTTTAACATTTCATTTTTGTTTTTAAGTTGCTCCCTATATTTCATTACTTCATCTTGCTCTTTTGATAATTTTTCATTGTTTTCATTTATTATTTTATCTAATTCAGCAATGTTGCTAGACAAATTACCTTGCATTGTTATGTGTGCCTCTTTTTCTTTTAGTTCGGCAATTTTCTTCCTTAAATCATCAATAAGTTTATTTTCATCTTCAACCGATAACACACTTGTTTGTTGTTTTATTTCTAACGTTTGTATATATTTTTTAAGTTCATCGATTGATTTTCCATAATTAGGGTCTACTTGCTTCCTTAATTCCTTTTTTTTATCAAGTGCCGCTAAAACCAATTTTCTATATTCATCCCTTTTATTTACGTGTTCATTTAAATTTTTTCTTATTTCATCTTTGTCTTTTTTGATTTGGTTAATGGCATCCATTTTCTCTTTTTTAGATGAATTGAGGAGATCCCTTTCATCCCTTAGCCTCAACGCTTCCTGCAACATCAAATCCCTTTTTTCAATTATTGTTTGATGTTTCTTTTCCGCTGCTAGAATCATCTTTTTTTTAGATTGCTCTTGATCCCCATTTCCTTTGTTATCCATTTTTTCACCTATAGGTTAAATTTGTTAAGTTTAGCGGCACTGCTTTATTACATTATTTGAATTTAAATTTTTATGTGTTCATTTTTAATATTTTTAGTGCGTTAAGGGCTGCAACTGTTCCACCATCTATATTTACTGTAAGTATGGATGTACATGAATTAAGCATGGCATGCAAGGTAGTTTCACCGTATTTATGTATTCCATACCCAATGCTTGTAGGCACTGCAATTATAGGCTGTGGAGTAAGAGATGCTACTATTGAGGGTAGTGCACCTTCCATACCAGCTATTACCACCAGCAATTTAGCTTCTTTCATTTCTTCTAACGTTTCAATAATTCTGAACAGGTCTGCAATGCCTACATCATATGAACACATGGTTTTTATTCCTAGTGCATTAGATACAACTTGTGTTTCTTCACCTATTGGAATATCTGCATTTCCCGCAGTTATTATTCCGATAGGGCCATATGTAAGGTTAGTAGATACATTATAGGTTATAACACGTGCAACATTGTATACATTAAAATTTTTTTTCTCTGAAAAATATGAAAGTTGTTTATCAGTGCACCTGGTAAATATTATGCCATTAGAAAATGGGGTGTTTGCAACTAATTCAAGGTCACTTATTTCTTTTCTTTCTGCATATATTATTTCAGGTATGCCTACTCTAATTGCCCTTAATGGATCAAGCTTCAATCTGTTTTTAATGTCCATATATTCTTTAAAAATCGTTTCTATTATGGATTCTCTGTTATTTTCTTCTTTTATATATCTATCTAAAAGTATTTTCAATTCTTCTTTGGAATATTTCATTTATCAATACCTCAAAGTTTTTTTTCTGCGTAACTAACAATAGAGTTGATCAAATACCATCCATCCCCATAAATATTGTTATTACTTTGTTCCACAATCCAATTGCGGGATGTATATTTATACAATACTCTTTCCGGATGTGGCATTAATCCAAATACATTTCCTTCCTCATTGGATATACCAGCTATGTTATTAATAGATCCATTTGGATTCCATGGATATTCATCAATCTCACCTTTAGGATTTACATACCTAAAAATTACCATGTTATTGTTCTCAATTTCATTCAATAATTTTTTATTCCCTACCACAAAATTACCTTCTGCATGCGCAACAGGAAGGCTATATAATTTATCTTTTTTTATGTTGTATGAAATAGCTGAATTGTTATTCTTATTAACAGACAGTATACTTAGCCTACATTCAAATTTATTGGATACATTGTTTGTTAATGCTGCTTCTACCCTAAAATCTTTTTCAAACCCTGGTAATAACCCAAGTTCTATTAACACTTGAAATCCATTACATATTCCCCCGAATATTCTCCCCTCTTTGATATAGCTTTTTAATTTATCTTGGAAAAGATGCTTTAGCCTTGCAGAAAATAGTGCACCTGCACGTATATAATCCCCTCCAGAAAATCCTCCTGGAACCATTAATATGTGATATTTCATCAAGTCGAAGTTTTTTGATATTTTATTTATTGGAATTGTTTCTACATTTACATTTTGCATTTTAAATCCGTGGTAAAGTTCGCTATCACAATTAGTACCTTCCATATAAAACAATCCAACATTTATTTCACTTTTATGCATAATGCCCTTCACCTTTTTGAGAAAAGAGATCTATTTCATCTAATGTTTTAAATTTACCAACCCTATAAGTAGGCAATATATTAGGTAAATAACTGCGGCTATTTTTAAGTTTGTTAATAACAATAGACCTAGCAAGAGTGTATTGGTTGTTATCCCTCATGTAATCATTATGGTTTATGCTCATATGGCCTAAAAATATTTTTTCTGTTGAATTTGTAACAATCTCGTCTAGTGCTTCTGCAGTTTGTTCATTAGATAAATGCCCTAATGGGCTGTTTACCCAGTTTAAGTACCACCACTGATTAAAGAATTTTTTATTGCTTAATTTGTACTCAATTATTTTTCTATCGTAGTTAGCTTCTATAAATATTTCGTTGCACCCTTTTAACAACTCTATGCCTTCGTTTGAGACTTCCCCTACATCTGTTAAATATCCTATTTTTTTGCTATTAGAGTAAAAGACGAATCCTACAGGATAACCTGCAGGGATCAATCCCCCATGGCTTACAGGAAAAGAAATAATATCAATGCTTCCTATCCTGTCAGGGATAGAGAATATATTTTTAACCTTTTTAATAGGATTTTTAAAATCTTTAGAGATAATAGTTTCATATGTGGGTTTTTCAGTAAAAATTTTTGTGTTATATTTCAATGAAAACCTACCAACACTTTTATAATGGTCAATATGTGCATGGGTTAGCAATATTCCATTTATTTCATTTTTATTGATATTGATTTCATCTAGTTTTTGTTCTACATATTTCAATCCAGTTCCAAGATCAATCATGATTGTGGTATTATCATTTTTCACGATAGTGCAATTGCCACTGCTACCACTTGCTATAGATATTAAATGGGTATCCATTTAAGATATACATTATCCTGATTGTATAAAAACTTATTTGATTTAATCCTTAACTTAAGCTTTTTTACATAACAGGTCAAGATCAATTTTCAGATCCGCTATAAGGCCATTTGCTTTTTTTGGTATCTCACTCATGATTTCTGTCTTCTCCATCCTTTGCTACCTGACACCGAACAGGGCCCTGTCAAGTCTACCCCACCTGAATTTAGTATACTACCAGAGCAGGACTGCCAGGGCTAGGAGCACCAACCCCACCCCTGCACAGGACAATAAAAATACAAACAAATCCATACTGTATTAGGTCTTCCTATGTGATTTGTATAGGTTTTCTGCAAAATCCTTTGCCTCATCAAAGGTTTCAAATTCCCCTATTACCTTATCATAGGGGTTAGGCATTACTTTACCGCCAACAATCCTAAACCAATAATGGGCATAGACCTCAAAAACATTTTTCTTTAAGTTTTTTCTGATTGGCAGACGGAATCTGCTTGCTTTTGATGGAGGATTATCTTTTTCATAACAATATCCAATGTCATATTCCACAGCACCTTAATCCAAATTTGATCTTCTTATATCAAACTCCCTTTCATTCACCATTTTTATCACCTCTTTTAATTATCATATCATTTGCTTATAACATTCATCTTTTAAATCTGGATATACTTCCGCTATCTTTTCCAATATCTTATTTTTCAATTTTATATAAGCCTCATACTTTCCTACCTTACCTTCTAGTTCTTCTAATAGATCTTCATAATTCGTCAAATTATGCCTTATGTAATTTACCGTTATTCTGCTAAGAAAGGCACTATCAAGATCTTTCTTACCAATTAACATATTTTCAAAATGATCAATCTCACCTTGATGAAAATTGTATTCCTCAATGGCTAGATTTTTAATTTTTTCTATTTCCATTTTTTTGACTTCAATTTCAATAGAATCAATATATTTCAGAAGCTCACTTTCTTTCATCTTTGCTACTTTTTTCATCGCTTCGCTTCTTTTCATTGATTTTTCCTTTAATTCTAAGAAAATATCACTGCCCTCTATTCTGTTCACCCTCTCAATTAAATATAATTTCATTTCAGGGGCCTTTCTATAATATGGATTCCTTACAGTAAGGTCTGGATCACCCAATAAGCGTCTTATCATCGAATCCGTCCAGCCCCTCGCCTTCAGCCCGGCCTTTGATATGTATTTTTTGTCAATTTTAGATTCCTCTTTCATCTCCTCGCTTCTTATATCCTTAAACTGTATTATAAAAGTTTCTGAATTCCAGGCAGGACCTAGCAGACAGAACCGCCCCGAAAAAAAGACTAGTTGGGGGTTCAGATCAATATGATATATATATCTATAGTTTTGCAATTTTACACATTTTCATCACCATCGTTGATTTATAAGGGTTGGCAATTGAGTCCATTATTCTCTCTAAAAGCTCTGTACCAAGATTCTTAAATCCTTTTATCAGATTCATCACCACATCAATTACTACTCATCTATACCTCACTTCAGGCGTAACTGACCTGAATTCAAAGTGGGTACTAGAGAGGGTGATGATTGTAGACATCTCTAGAATTTGCCTGTACTAAAGCATTCATCATCATGTAACTGGTCATGCCACATCTCTCCCTTAGCCAGGCTCTCTTTAACCCGTTCCCTTTCATCTCCATATGGTTTACTTCAATACCCCGCCTCCTGAGGTATATCTCTATTACTTTCTTTGGTTGCTAGCCCAGATTGTTTGCCACTAGAATATTGGTGCAGTTTATTCCCATGTTTATTACTATGTTCACCTTGCCTAACCCTTTCATATCTAGCATATATTGCTTCACTAAGTAGATCTTTCCATCTATTTTATAGGATGCCATCTCCCTTACCGTCGTGCCTTTTATAAGTCCTCTTATTTTTATCCATTTGTCATTGTATAGCACTAACCTGTTATTTTTGCATTCTGCTACCCATGCCTTCCCTTTTGATTCTATGAATCTCATTAGGTTATTCTCAAAATACCATGAATCCATTACTACTGTTGAGAAATTTAGACATGCTTCTTGCATTTTTCTATTGCCTCCTTTTGCATATCTATTTTGCTTCTGAAATTCTCTGTCTTCCTTTTCTAATATACTGCTGCCATATCAGAGGATATATCCCCTTGTCTCCTGGATCTAGTCGTTACTGCTTGAATGCCCCATACATTTTTTCCCTTACTATGGTAATAAAACCAATCTGCACCCCCTATATTTTTCCACTCTTTTCAATTATTGTATCATCTATTGCAAGAATTGTGTCTTCTTCTATCCTATTTACACTATTTCACATAGCTTTTTAAACATGCCATTTTTATCATAATTGGACCTAATAAACCTGTTCAGGTTCGATTGATTGGTGTGAGCTATATTTATTCCATTTAAATTGGCTATCGATCTTGAATCACTTGCAATCATTGCATTTGCTATTTTCTTGAACTGATTATATCCCCTATAACTCTTAAAATATGGCTTAAAATAGAAAATTAAAGAATTAAATACATCTGACCCTTGATAAATTGGGATTTATATCATTAAAATATAGTGATATTATAATAATATAAAATTTTTTTCAAAAACGCAAAACTATAGTATTGTTATTTATTTTGTATTTATTCATTGCTTAAAATACGAAATTTATTAATAGGAATATGATATATTTATATTATATAGTTAGGGTATGCAAATGAAGTTTTTTTATTATGATTATACTCGTAAAATTGGAAATAAAGGGGTTTCAGATATAGTAGGTAACATACTAATATTGGCTATAACAGTAACTTTGTTTAGTACTTTGTTTTACTGGGTTGGAACTTTGCCATCCCCAACTCCAAGTGTAAGCACTCAATTTACTGCTTCTATTATAACTACAGGTTCCCAAATAAGTGAGATAACTATTACTGACCTTGGAGGCAGCCCATTGTATAATTCAAGTACAATAATATATATATCATATCAAAATTCACCACAATACAATCATGAATATTATATATCTTCGGGATTAGCTGGAACTTCTAACTACAATGGTGTTTGGTTACCAGGGATGGTTTGGAGTGTTTCTACCAATGTTCCAGCTAGTGTAAATGGTCAACCACAGGTTGTAACTATTTCAATAATAGATACTTCCAAAAATCAACTTGTATGGAACAATCAATACCCTATATCTAATGCAAATTTGCCACCACAGATAACATCTGAAGGAACTTTGCCTAGTCAACCTATATTGTGGGGGGAAGGATTTCAAGTTTGGGCAAGGGTATCAGAGCTTCAAGCAGGTGTTACAATCAAGTCAGTTACTGTATCTATACCTTTTTTTGGCATATACAATTTGAATATGCCATTTGACAACAATCAACTTTTTAATATATCCCCAGTAATAAGTTCTTATACTCCATATACACAGAACGTATCTGCATGGGTTACTGCTACCAATAGCAATTCCCAGAGTACTACTGTAACATTTATTATACAGTTTTATACATATCCTTCTGCAAATGTGTATGTTAGTCAGCTTTACATGTATCCAAGGAGTGGGAATTCACAACCACCCTTTGGAGGTTATGGGGATTCTTCTAATTCAGTATCATTGTATTTGGCAAATAGTGGTTTAGGTCCTGCCTTTAACATTCATATAACAATTCAATACCAATCTTATGCTACAAACCATTATGAAGAATGGCTATTAACAGAACTTGGTTGGCAGGCAGTATGTGTTACTCAATTCCAGATGTTTAACAATGGGCAGATATACTCTACATCCATACCATATATGGCACCACAATCAGGTGGAACTTACGTATTTAATTGGAACCCTTACCCAACTGGTCAAGGTGGATGGTGGAATGCCTTTAATTATTGGCAGGTTACAATAACATTTCAATCCCAATCCGAATTGCAGTCGGGTACTTATACCTCATATATATGGCAATACAATTATGTAATGGTTGCATATGGACCTGGTAACAGCTGTTGAGTTTAAATAAATTTTTAGTTTAAATTAGGGGTTGTTGGACATTAAATGGCAACCCTATTTTTTCAATTTTGGGGATTGTTTTAAGCGTTTTCTAGTTGGCAGAACAATATTGCTGTAAATTTAAAATGTTCCTGCACAAATTTTTTTGATAATTTATAAGAGTTACTGAAAAAAATCTAACAATTGTTTTTGTTTTCTGCTTAGTTCTGCTTTTACTTTGATCGGGTACTTACCAGTTACACATCCCAGGCATAAAGAGGAAGGATCTAATCCTATTGCTTTAGAAAGACCTTCGATTGATATATAACCTACAGAATCAGCGCCTAACATTATGGCAATCTCATTTTCAGTCTTGCCAGGAGCTATTAATTCTTCCCTTGTTTTCATATCAATGCCGTAATAACATGGAGCTATTATTGGTGGAGAACCTATTCTGACATGAACTTCTTTTGCACCTGCTAAACGTAGTATTTTCACAATTTCATTCATTGTAGTTCCTCTAACAATACTATCATCACACAAGACAATTCTTTTGCCATCAACCACATTTTTAATAGCATTTAATTTTAGTTTTACAGCATCTTTCCTTTTTTTTTCATCTGGCATAATAAAAGTTCTTGCTGAAGAGTATCTATTTTTCATTAATCCTTCTTCCAGTAAAATACCACTTTCTCTTGAGAATCCTAGTGCATGTGGCCGTCCAGAATCAGGCACTGGAACAACAATATCTGCATCTACAGGTTTTTCTTTGGCTAGTATTTCACCTAATTTAACCCTTACATGGTATGAAAGTTTCCCTTCTATAACTGCATCTGGTCTTGAAAAATAAACCCACTCAAACATGCAATGTGCTCTACCACTTTTTTTAGAAAAAAGTGTATGTACAGAATTTTCTGTTATTTCTACAGCTTCACCTGGTAGTATATCTCTAATAAAAGTACCGTTTAAATGATCAATTACTACACTTTCAGATGCAATTATATAACCTTTATCATATTTTCCTAAACATAATGGCCTAATCCCATAAGAATCACGTATAGCAAATACCCTGTTTGCTATTAATATAACAAGTGAAAAGGCACCTTTTATTTCATCCATCAAATAGTTTATGGATTTTATTGGGTCATGTGTTAGTTCTAAAGCCCTACCTAACAATTGGACAATAACCTCAGAATCTGATGTTCCTGAGAATATAACACCATTTTTTTGCATTTTTTCTTTTAATTCATTTGCATTAACAATTTCACCATTATGTGCAATTGCTATATCACCTTGCGTAGTTTTAGCCTTAAATGGCTGTGCATTTAATGGAACAGAAGACCCTTTGGTGGAATATCTCACATGCCCAATGCCTACGTTGCCTTTAAGTGCATGAACTTTGTTTATATTAAATACTTCTTCTACCATTCCAGAATTTTTGTATAGATAAAGTTTGTTTAAATATGTAGCTATGCCCGCAGCTTCTTGTCCACGATGCTGTAGACTTTTTAGGGATAGATACAAATCTTCAGAAACACCTTTATTTCCTGCTATTGCAACAACACCACATTCTTCTTTTAGCATAGCTGCATTGGTGTTTATTTGTTGTTCATATATTATACTTTCTTTAGATTATGTTATTTTTTAAACAAAAAACACTGGTTTATCCTACATTGATAGATACTTTAGTAGAGGCATAATGTTCGTTAATATCATAAGCTATTATTGTAATTGTATAAGTACCAGTGGTTGTTACATTCCATTTTATAGAATATATGGATACATTGGGATTAAGAGAATAATTAAAAGATACTGGCCCCGATATATTTAAATTTACATCTTTAATAGTTGTGGAGGAATCTATAATGAAAGATATATTAACTTCTGAATTTTGGGGTATAGATTTACCAGGGGACATTACTAAATTGCCGTTTATTAATTGAAGGCTAGCTTGCTGCCATGTATTGTTATGGGATACGCTGTAGTAGATATTTACTTGTGTTATGTATGGAGAAGCCATATAACTAAATGGCGCATTAATAAGGAGAAGCCATACCATAATGACTGTTATAAATATAACACCAAAATGAGAGAGCCAATTAAAGGGCTTATAATGTTTTAGATTCATTCTATCCTTTATGATCATATAAAATATAACAAAAATTAAAAAAGGAAGGCTAAACCCCAATAACAACGCAAGTTGCATGGAGATGTACCTAGTTCCTAGAAAAGCGATAATTCCCCCTACAACAGCCAATCCAATTGATATAAAAGATATCTTTGTTTCTTGGAGCTCTTTATTGATAAATTCAACTTCATTAAATTCCGGTAAAGAAATCTTTTCTTCTTCTTCTTTTTTTATACCTCTTTTAGCCATCAAGTATCATAATTTAATCATATAATTTAACCTTTGCTCTTTATTCAGTAAAAAAGGGTTTTTATTTTTGTTTTTATTTGTATTTCCTTCTTCTTTTTATTAACGAAACTATAAACAAGCCACCAATTATGCCTATTCCTGTTATTATGGTTATTATAATGATTATTGAGGGATATCTTGCAGACGTTTTTGCAGTAGAGTAGGTTGTGTTAGAATGATATATCTGTGTAAGGTATATAGAGAAGGATAGATTTTGCCCATCTACGATAAGTTTGTAACTATAATTTTTGTATTCAGGGTGTGTAAAATTTATATTATATGTTCCGTTTGGAAGCATTATTATAAATACACCGCTGTTGTTGGTTACTGATATTAGTGAATTATTTAAGAATACGCTTACATTGCTTATTGGATTTCCCGTGCTGTTTTTTACAAATCCTTCTATTTTGTATAGTGCTTTTGTAATGTTTTGTGGATAAACTACCACTACCACATAGCCATATGTAGTTTGGGATAGTTGGTCTATTGCTACTACAGATATGTTATATATGCCCTGCACATTGAAGGTGTAAGTTAATATGCTCCCGCTGTTGTTGAGGAGAGTATTGTTAATATACCATTTATAGCTGTATGGAGCTACCCCTCCCGTTACCTCCATATTAAAAGTATCTGTAAGAGGGGCATAACCACTTTTATATTGATATAGAAAATGAGAAGATAATTTTTGTGTATTGTTTATTGAAAGCATATAGAAACGGTTGATGGTTTGCAATGGAAATACATACTGATATTTGCTATTGGTTAAATTGCCGTTGTTGTATTTATGAGGATACATTAACCTGAAATAATTCCACGATGGGGAGAACATCATGCTTGGGTCTTGGCCATAATTTTTGGCAGTGTATTTCCATATTACAGATAGATTTGTTGTAGACATGACGTATAAATTATCAGTCCAATTATTAGAGAAATTCTGGTCAAGGTTAGCGGTAATGTAATAATTGAATCCAAAAAAGGATAATGACACAAAATAAGAGGTCAATGCATTTGAATATGGAAGCATGAGTGTTTTGTTAATAACATTGCCTTTACTAGAGATGTTTAATAGTGTTACATTGTACAAGAGGTTGCTTGTAGACATATTTTTTGGTATATATGGATATATTCCAGCCAGTGCAAATTTAGAGAAATAGGTAGGGTTATTGATCATTACAGATAAATATCCTAGGTAAGGATATGCCATTGCATTTGGGTCAAGGGAAGAAGCTAAAATTTGCCCATTAGTTCCATTTAGTAAATATATTTCTCCAGTCATTTGGGGAAATACAAAAACTGGCATGTAAGAGACATTGTTGAATTTTAAAGGAATAGGAGAAAATGCTGCTCCAGAATAAGATAAGCATCCTGTAAGGAAGGTGGTCCATACTACTTTGTCTTGAAACACATTGATTAAACTTACATTTTCTACATAGCTTTCATTTCTGCTCCATTCTGTCACAATTAAATCTGGAATGCCATTCCCTGTTAAATCAATTGTTGGGCCGTATCCACCGGTAGCATTGTCTATATTTGCGTCGTATTCTATAAAAGGGGTGCTCATTACAAATTGGCTTAATCCAGGATCGCCATATTGACCATATGATTTTGTATAGATATATTTACCAGTAGTTATATTTAACACAGCTATTCCAAAATTGGGCTGTAATGATGATGAGACAGTAATTGCAACAAAGGAATAAGCAATATCATAATCAACACCACCTGTAAAATTGCCTAATGCTATTGACACCCCAAGATTGTAGCCATCTGACAAAATTAGGCAATAGTATGGACTGGTGACATTCCATATCGTTGTGCCATTGGAAGATACTAAAACACTATTGGCTGTTACTATTCCTGCCGATGATAGTTGCAAATATGTATAGAAAATACCTCCTGATTCTAATCCTGGTACTTTGTCTATAGCTAAATATAGTGGGAAATAATAATATCCATTATACACACTTAATGAACTATATTGATGCGCAAAAGCGACCATGCCATTAATATTTTTTATTCCGTATACAGTTATGTTAAAAGCATAAAAAATATTGCTTATATTGGATTGGTGGATATTAAATATTGCATAAGTAGATATAATAGGGTCAGTTGATGCAAAGATCGTTTCATTGGTAGTTATAAACAATCCCATATTTGAGTTGATCAGATCGATTGTTTTATTCCATATTGTAGAGCCATCTAAGCCATTTATCATGGATATATTCACATACCCTGGCCCATAAAAAGGCTGGTTTATTTGAGGTGTAGATACGTTTCCAGATATAACTTCAATTAAAGGGATTTTTCCTAATGTTCCTGCCATATAATATGAAAGATAATTATTAATGTTTATTTCCCATATAACTTTTCCATTGCCTCCGTCTATAGCAGTAAGTGTTGCATTTTTATATGTTGTATCATAATACGGAAGCAAAAAATCAATATATCCATCACCAGTAATATTTCCACCTAATACCCCAACACCACCAAACCCATACAAACTTTTTGAATATTGTGATACATATGGATGGTTTCCACCTATTGGATAAGACCATAATACATTTGCACCTGGAAATGATACATTATAAGTAAAATTATTTGCTTTTATTGTATTGATTGTGTGTGTAGGTGATGATACCATTATATTTGCAAACATAGCGCTTAGCAATATTATTGCCACTATTAAAGAAAATAGTTTCATGTTATCCATTAATTGCTTAGTATGCTATAATATTTTTCAATATCATCTTTCCTTAAGCCGATGGTAGGAGAAAATAATGCATATTCCCTAAAAAGAATTGTATGTTTGTATAATTCTCCTATTTCTAGATGGCAGGAAATAGAGAGCAATTTTTTTTGTTGTGCAATTTCTATTGTTTTGTTTATTTCATTGCCTTTATCTTCTACATAAATTTGCAAGTCAGGTTGCCAATTTTCTAATATTTTAGATTTTGAATAAAACTCTTTGTTTGTTACCACAATGGTTTTTACACCTCTTCTCATCATTAGCCATGCAGATACAATAGATTCCTCATTATTTATAATAGATATTCCTTGCCCTTCACTTCCAAGTGGAAAACCTCCTGGCCCTTGTTGTTTTTCATGCCAAATAAAGGAATTCTTATCCCGTATTTCTATGTGAATTTCCTTGTCAGGATTATCTAGATTTACTTTTAGGTTTTTTAATTCGTTCATAATAATAGCACCTCCTTTTTTTGCAATGTCCATACTTGAGTAAGGTTTATTTCCACTTTTTTTGACTCTTAATCCAAAAGATTCCCCCTCTTTTAAGAGGTTTTTTGCAACTAGCAACGTATTGTGTAAAATATCATTTTCTTCTGTAGAAGTTACAACAACGGGATTGAAAGAGGATATTCCAAACGTGTGTTTCAATAGAAATTTGGTTTCTTCTTCTTTGTTAGAGGATAAATAAAAATGTGATCCATCCGTGCTTAGTTTTATTTCTATTTTTTTACTCATAAAGGCATTTAATATGTTTTTTTCTAATATTTTTAATAGTTCCCTTCTTACCGGTTTACTCTTAAGTGCAATTTCTCCAGAATATCTAATCAAATACATCATGATTTCTACATAACATAACGATATATAAGTTTCATTAATGGATCATAGATTTTTGTTTTCAATTTTTGGTTTGTTTCAAGTTGTTTTTGTGCATTAACCATTTTACCTTTTTATCTATAGGATTTTACAAAAATTAAAAATAATAGTTTGGTTATTGGTATTATTAAAGGCTGGGATAGCCAAGTCTGGTCAAAGGCGACAGACTCAAGATCTGTTCTATTAGTAGTTCCCAGGTTCAAATCCTGGTCCCAGCACTTTAATAAAAGATTTTTCCATAAAGTATTTTTATATTTATTAAATAGGTTATTAGAGGATAAATATGAAAAAGGTTTCTATTATTATAGCCATATTGATATTGGTTGCTTTTCTTATACCTGCTTTTAATATAACAAATAATGCTAAGGCAAGCCCTACTATAACAGTATCCTACAATTCAGGGATTGTAGGTACCAAAGTTACAATAACATGGAGTGGAGGAGGAAGCACTAACAATATTTATTTTAAGGATTCTTCTGGAAATCAAAATATTGTTTCATCTGGTGTTGGTCAAGCAGGGATAATTACGTATACTATACCGCCTTCTACAGGGGGTATTGGGCAATTTGTATTATGGGATGGATCAACAGAAGCCAATTCTAGTTTTACAGTTTTGCCTAGTATTACATTAACTCCAAGTTCAGGTATAGTTAGTGAATCGTTTGACATTAATGGTAACGGATTTTCAAAAGATAGCAGTGCCATTACTATTTTGTGGGATGGGGATTATTGGAATATGGCATCTTCTAACAAAACTGGGAGCTTTTCTCAACCTGAAAATGTCCCTAATTCCGCATATGGCACTCATATTGTTAATGCATCAGATGCAAATTTATACAATGTTGTGAATTATGCAATAGCTGATTTTTTTGTATTGCCAAATATAAAAGTATCCCCTAATACAGGTGTTATTGGAAGAGATTTCACTGCATTTTTTACTGGATACACTGCCAACTCGCCTATAACTTTAACATGGAACACAACCAATATCAATAAAGTTATAGCTTCAGGTTATACGGATAACTCTGGAGCTTCTACTTTAAATGCAATCGTGCCATATTCTCCAAATGGGTCAGCTTATTTGATAGGAGAAGATTCTCATGGTGTATCTAATATAACAACCTTTACAGTCATACCACAAATTATTATAAATGTTTCTTCCTCTTTCCAGGGGAATATTGTTTCTGTTATAGGAAAAGGTTTTAATGAATCACATATAGTAAATATTATGTGGGACAACCCTGCACTTACTTTAGGAAAGGTGAAGACTAATTCAACAGGATGTTTTTCATTTTACTTTGCGATTCCTCCTTCTACTTATGGATATCACGTAATAACCGCTGGTGGTAAAAACATTACAGGTGCAAGTACGAACATTTTTGTGCAATCACATTTAACAGTTTCACCCTACTTTTCGTTTCCAAATAAAAGTGTTAAAATAAATGCAACCGGGTTTTTAGAAGGCACTGCTAATATTATTTTAGATCCTGGATTGCCTTCACAAGATACTGTTATTTCTAATTTTGCATTGAATTCAACAGGAAATTCAAATATATCAAACCCTACTTTTACTGTGCCTAATAAAGAACAGAGCGGAATCCATGTAGTGGAAGCGGTTGAGAATAATGATAATATAATTGCAATTTCATATTTGTATATCGGGCCAGTAATTTCACTCTCACAATACAATGGATACGTAGGAGATAATATTACAGTAAGTGGGTATGGATTTTCACCTGGTAGTTGGGTTAATTTGTATTTTGTTGGGTCGTCTAAATTTGATATAGGTTCAGTGCCTGCAGGTAGTAACGGTAATTTTAATTATACAATTACTATACCTTATGCCTCTTATGGAAACCATGAAATTGTAGCGATCTCTGGAACTGACGTTTCATATATCAATTTCACTGTTGTACCACATTTGAGTTTATCTTCCAAAGAAGGATTTGTTGGAAACATTGTGCATGTTTTGGGGACAGGGTTTAAGCCTTATAACAATGTACATATTTACTGGGATAACAACAGTTTGTTTTATAATAATATTACAGATATTAGTGGAAGTTTAAATTTAACTTTTACAATACCTAGTAAAAGCTATGGAAATTATACAATCTATCTTGGGAATAATAGTAATAACCTTGTAAGCAATTACGTTAATTTTTTTGTATTGCCTTCTATTAAAATAAGCAACATCTATTTGTATACTTCAGAAGAGGTTAGTGTTTTAGCACAGGGATTTGCTGCTAACAGTATAGTTACATTAACATGGGATGGTGTTTCTCTCAATTATTGGAATACGACTTATTCCAATGGAACTACAGTTATATTATTTAACGTACCTTCTGCCAATACTGGGGTGCATACCATTGATGCATATGACCAAGCATTGGACTTTGCTACACCTCTCAAGGTTATTGTAATGAACCCCTTTACACCTATTTTGCTTGACCCTTACAATAATAGTTATATAAACACCACCACTCCTCTCTTTGAATGGACAAGTGTAAGGTATGCATACAATTATACATTGCAATATTCCAATAACCCTAGTTTTTCAAATGCTATTACTATTACTAACCTTACTAATACATCATACAAACCTAATGTAAACCTATTAAATGGTATATATTACTGGAGGGTAAAAGCTTTGGATATTGCAGGGGAGGGCAATTATAGCATTACTTATAGTTTTAAGATAGATACTGTTTTGCCTGTTTCATTGCTAATGCCTTTGCCTCGGTGGGAGAATAAGTTAAGGTTCAATATATATTATATTGCACATGATGATAGTAGTGGGATAAAATCTGTTTCGTTATACTACAATTATAATGGAGGCAATTTTGAAAAGTATAAAACAATATATTCCAACGTAACACCTAATGTTTTTAATTTTGTTGCACCTGATGGAGAAGGGAATTATTCCTTTTATACAATAGCTGTGGATAATGCTGGAAATTATCAATTAGCACCATTAAATGGAAGAAATTATACATATACTACTGTAGTAACTGAACCACCATTATCTACCATAATTCCTTTGCCCAAATATGAAAATAAGGGCACTTTTGATATATATTACAATGTTAGCGGAATAGCACCTGTAAAAGGAGTGTATTTGTACTACAGCAACAACTCATTTGCATGGAGCATATATAATAATAGTATTTTTACCACCTCCCCTATTGTTTTTACTGCACCTTCATCAGGAACGTATTACTTCTATACAATTGCAGTGGATTATGCTGGAAATGTACAGGCAACTAACTTGACTAAATCATACACCATAGTAGATTTATATGCACCTACTACGAGTATAAGCATATTAGGAAACATTACCTCAAGTGGTTGGTATCATGGAGCGGTAACTATTCGCTTTAATTCAACAGACAATATTTCAGGCGTGAGAAGTACTTTCTATAGTGTAAATGGATTGCAATGGAATTTGTATAATGGGCCTTTTGTGATATATGCAAGTGGCATATATTATATAAGATATTATTCCATAAATTTTGCTGGAAATTCAGAAACAGTTAAAAATACCAGTATAAAAATAGAGACTACGCTTCCAAGTGTATTAGCATTCACACCTTCTTACCAAAGTGTAGAATCAAATAGTGTAAATATAACTACTACAGTGTGGGACCATTCTGGAATTTCTGAAGTTTTCATTAAGATAGATAATGGTATTTGGATTAAAATGAATTATATTGCATATAATTCAACTTCTGGAATTGCTTATTATGTATGGCATACCAATACCGGTGACAATGGCATTCATACCGTACAGATAAAAGTAGTTGATAACGCTGGATTTACAGAGGTTTCACAATTTACAATTAATATAGGAAATGCAAGTAATTTGCCAGTTGTGTTTATGATCGTGTTAATTATGGTAATTGCAATTATAATAATAAGTGTTTATTCAATACGTAAAAAAACGCTTGGCATAGATGTTCCAAATAATGCACCTACAAACAATCAATCAACTACGCAAGATAACAATTCAAAACCACCTTTGGCTAAAGAAAAGGGTGATAATAAATGAATTCTTTAATATGGAATACCCAAAAAACAGAAAAATTTTCTTTTATCAACTTATTTTTGTTAGTTGCCAGTTTATTGCTGGTTGGAAGCATGTTTTTTACATGGGTGTCTTTTTATTATAATGGCAATTTCATTGGGTTAACAGGATTAGCTTTAACGTTTAAGTATAATGAGCTAAGCTTTTTGTTTTATATATTTATAGCGGGAATATTGCTTTTTTTCACTTCTATTATGGGTATTTACTATGAAGATTTTATACAACTAAAATTTGTTAAATATACTATTTTGCTTCTGTATGTAATTGCACTTGGTGTTCTTTTTTTGGCTCCATTATTTATGGAAGGAGTGTTAAATAATAATTTTGGCAATATAAGCGTAATAAATAATCTTGGGGTAGGGTGGTATGCAGCTATTTCAGGTTCAACTATAGGCATGGTTATCCAAGCACTTTACATTTTTTATTGAGGGAGTAATATATGGAAAAAAGTAAACCCATTAGAAATATTATATTTTTATTTGCTATCATAGGAACGATAGGTATTTTTTTGCCGTGGTATTATAATTACAATTACCAGTTTCAATTCATTTATAATTCATTTATAATCAAAACGTATGTACTTGCCTTTTTGATTTTGTCTTTTTTCATTATAATATTTTTATTAAGTTTGGCTGAACGTGTCAATAATTTTGGCCTTGATTATAGTTATTTTTATTTAGTTGGTTCAATAATCATTCTGATTTCGTCTATTTATTTGAACCAAGATTTAATAAGAAAAGAATTTATGGAACCTTTCATAGGATTTTATATTACTGTTGGAAGTAGTTTAATTATTTTTCTTTTTAATGCCTTGTACATAGTTGCCATCAACATTCCTGTTTTAAATTACTTTTTATGGCCATTTATATCAATTTCTAATCTTGATACAGATATTGAGAATAGAAGAAAGATTTACAATATTATAGCTAGCAAAGGTAAAATCACATATAGCGATCTTTTGAAAGATACTGGATTAGGAAATGGAACTTTATATTACCATTTGCGTATACTGGAGATAGAGGGTTTTGTAAATACATTTAAAATTGGAAAAAATAGATTTTATTCTATTGTTGGTTTGCCAATACAGGAAAAGGAAAACCTTCCAAAAATACAGAAAGAAATTTTGAAGGTTTTAAGAGAAAAGAAAAAGATTTCTATTGGAGAAATTGCCAATTATATTGAAAGGTCACCGCAGCTTGTTTCATACCATGTTAATATACTAAAAGAAAAAAATTATTTAATAATTGAAAAAACAGAGAATAACACGTATTGTATTTTCATGGATAATGATTTAATTTAGTTTTATTGGATTGCCTAGAACATATTGAAATAGATCTATGTATTCTGCACCATCTGGATTCAAAATGCTTTTTTTCAATGTACAATATCGTATTTCCCCTTCCCAAAAAATAGTTTCTTTGTAGCTTTCAATGATTTTTTCAATAAGTTCTTTTCTTTTAATAGGCTGTTTAGGCCTAGATATTGTTAGGTGGGGAGTGCTTTCATGATCCTCTTTTCCAAATAAAACATTGCTACGGTTTATTATTTCGTTTAATTCAACATTGGGAACAACACCTAGCCATATTACTCTTGGAAATTCATATGTCCCGAAAATACCTACCCCTTTTATTTTTAGTTTAAAAGGTTTTATTCCATCTAACAATTTTGAACAGGTTGTATTGATTGCACTAATTTCATCTTCACTTTTTTCACCAAAAAATTTTATTGTTAAATGCAAGGCGTTTTCTTTTACTATAGACTGCTTTATAGGCAATTTTGATATGTTTTTAATGATTTTTTTAATTTCATCTGTAGGATTTATTGTTATTGCCAAAAATACCCTCATTTTAACCACTAAATAAACAAACTAATATTTAGCATATATTTTTTTGTAGCTCATTTAGTTAAGAATTTTTTATATTCTTAAACCTCATTATACTTTCTGATTAATATGGGGTATAAATGGATTGGTGAACTTGAGGAAAATAAAAAATATTTTCTTCTGACTAATGAAGCTATAGCAAGGGCAGCTTTGGAAGCAGGCATTGATGTGGCAGCTACATTTCCAGGAACACCATCTTCTGAAATAGGGGATGTATTATTTGATTTACATGAAAAAACAGGAATGTATTTTGAATTTTCAGTTAACGAAAAAGTGGCTTTTGAAATAGCCATGGCAGCAGCTGTATCCAATTTAAAGGCGCTAACATTTATGAAGCATGTTGGTGTAAATGTGGCTATGGACTCATTGATGAGCTCTGCCTATATTGGTGTAGATGGGTCATTGGTAATAATAAGTGCAGACGATCCCTCTATGTATTCTTCTCAAAATGAACAGGATAATAGGTATATTGCAAGATTTGCACATCTTCCCATGTTTGAGCCTTCTTCACCTCAAGAATCTATGGATATGCTAAAATCTGCTATTGATTTTTCACATTTATATCATTTGCCTGTTTTATTCCGCACAACTACAAGGGTGGCACATGTGAGGGGAGTTATTACCGCTAATAAATTGAATAATGCTAATTTAAAAGGCAATTTTGTAAAAGACCCTTCGAGGAGAATACCTTTACCACAGTTTGCACTTAAAATGAAAAGTAATCTTCTTGATAAAATGGAGAAGGTTAAACAATCAGATTTTATCAAAAAATGGAATATTATAGAAAAAATTAATGGTGGAGGGGATATAGCTTTTGTTACTTCTGGTGCCTCTTATAATTATTTGTACGATGCATTGAAAAAATATAACCTATCTGCGGATATTTTAAAAATGGGCTTTACATATCCCTTGAATGAAGAGTTTTTATCATCCTTTATGTCTAACCATAAAGAAGTTTTTGTTGTTGAAGAAGTTGACCCAGTATTGGAGCATGATTTAAGGGCAATAGCACAAAAACATAAAATAGGCATTGATATCCATGGAAAAGAAGATCTATGGTTCGAAATGCCTTTTGAAAACACACCTGACCGTATAGCCAACTTGTTAGAAAAAATATTTGGGATAAAAAGGAGAATAGAAATGTTTGATTTTAACAATTTGCCTATTCCCTCTAGGCCACCTGTTATGTGCCCTGGTTGCCCGCATAGAGAATCATTTTATATTATAAAAAATGGTCTTAGGCAGAAAGGGCTTTATGGAAAAGCAATTGTTCCTACAGATATAGGCTGTTATACATTGGGAGTTCAAGAACCCTATTCTTTGGGGGATATACTGCTATCTATGGGTTCTTCTATAGGCACTTCTAATGGTTTTTCAATCTTTATGGATGTACCTATTGTGCCAATTGTGGGGGATTCTACCTTTTTTCATGCTGCTATACCAGGAATAATAAATGCGGTTCATAACAATCATGATGTGCTTTACGTAATACTAAACAACAGAAGCACGGCAATGACTGGAAATCAAGATAGCCCTGTTTTGGGAGAAGATTTTGCACCTGGCCATGTGCCTGTAGATATAGCTTCGGTTTTAAAAGGCATAGGAGTTAATGAAGTGCATACACTTGATCCTGTTAATATCAAAGAAGGGATTGCTGTTTTTAAGGAAATGATAAGCAAAAAAGGAGTGCGTGCTATAATTTTTGAAAGGGAATGTGCTTTGATAACAGACAAAAGAGAGCATGACTTGGGGAAAACACATTTGTATGAAGTGGATCAAAATAAGTGCATACACTGCATGAATTGCGTAGAAAGGTTCGCATGCCCTGCACTTTCTAAGGAGGGTACATTGGTGCAAATCAATCCTTATCTATGTGATGGATGTGGTGCTTGTGCAGAGCCAATTGTATGTGCTCCCAAGGCAATTATAAAGGTGATGTAAAATGGATTTGAATATTTTGTATGCGGGTGTAGGAGGGCAAGGCATTATAACCTCTGCTGTTGTTGTAGGTGAAGCTTCTATCAAAGAAGGCATAAATGTTGTTATGAGTGAAATTCATGGTTTGTCTCAGCGTGGTGGAACTGTGAATGTGGAAATGAAAATAGGGGATTCTAAAAGCCCTTTAATTGAAGATTATAGCACAGATATAGTTGTTGGCATGGAACCTGTAGAAGTTTATAGGTTGAACAATAAATTAAACCATGATACAGAAGTTATATTGAATGTTGTTCCTATTGTTCCTTTTACTGTTTCTATAGGATCTAGTAAATATCCAAACAAGATAGATTTGATCTCTTATTTAGAAAAAAATTTCAAAAACATATACAAAATTGATGCCGAGGGCATCGCTTCTAAGGCGGGGAATAAAATAGCTGCGAGTATGGTATTTGTAGGATGTTTAGCGGGATTGAACATAACAAAGAAGGTCATTAGAAAAGGATCGTTTGAAGAAGCGATAAAAGATCATTTCCCTCAAAAGTTTTACGAGGTTAACTTGAAGGCCTTTGAACTTGGATATAAAGCTGTTTCAAATCCTGAATGAAGCAGTAATTCCATCGATAATAAACTGTATGGATATAGCCGCTAACAATAAACCCATTACCCTTGAAAAAACCATTAAACCGGTCCTTCCTACTATTTTGTATATTATACCTGAGACTGTGAATAGTATATATGTGAGCATTCCTACTACTAATATTGATAAGTATATAGCTACGTTGGCAGAAACATTACTCGAAGCATAAGAAACATAAATCATTACAGTTGTAATTGCACCTGGCCCTGCTAACAAAGGGGTTCCTAATGGAACAACTCCCACTTCCTCTTGGGTTAACGCTTCACTTCTATCCCTTTCAGTTAATTTCGTTTTGGATCTTTCTCCATGTACCATATCTAGAGCTACCAAAAAAAGGATTATTCCACCAGCTATTTTAAATGCACTTATTGTAAAACTCAGTGCCATGAAAATATATTTCCCAATCAAAGCGAATACAACCAAGATTGAAACCGCAACAGTAGTAGCTTGTATAACTACATGTTTTCTATGCTCTTTTGAGTAGGTCTCAGTTAATGTTAAAAAGAAAGGAATAGCTGCAAGTGGATCTACGATAGCGAAAATTGCAATAAAACATGATATTGTAAATGATATTAAATCCACTTTTTCACCTTTGTCACAATCCTATGAACCTTTTATATAAAAATAGATATTTAATGTTTTACGTTGTTAAATGTTGGATTTCCTCTTGTATGTATATTATAAAATGTTTAGGTTTCGTTTAGTTCTTTTTATCTTCTTCCAGTGAAGCACGGGCCATTTCAGCTACCTTTAATGGTTCTTTGTAATACCATGCAACGATCTTAGCTACATTCCTGAAAGTAAAGGGAGTTTTGCTTGCTGCGGCTTTTGCCTCTTCATGTTGTAGGTATCTAAGCACATCTACCCTTCTTTTGACCTCTTTTTCCATTTCTTTCATGCTCCATGCTTTTGAATTTGCAATTTTTTCATATACATAGCTATGCCCACCAAAGGTAAAGGTATCATCTGCAGGGTTCCATGAATAAGTGGTATTGGTAATTAATTCATTTGTTTCAGGATCAATACCAACAATTTCAGTTAAGCCTTTTATCCTTCTAGTTAATTTGTTGCCTACTTTCACCTGGCCTTGCAAGGAAACAATGTTTAAAGCACTTATAAGCGCCCTAGGCAAAGAGATAGGTGGATTCTCCATTCTGTGAACCATTGCGGATACGGATTCTGCATGGAAGGTTGTATAACTTGTTTTTCCTGTTGCCATTGCCTGGAATACAATAAAAGCTTCCGCACCTCTTACTTCTCCTACCATTAAATATTGTGGTCTTTGACGCAATGAAGTAGTTAGCAAATCAAACATATCCACTTCCCCAGCAGCTTTTCCAGTTATAGGGTTTTTAGCACCGAATCCACTTCTTGTAAGTAAAGGGATCCAATTTTCATGTGGCAAGTTCAGTTCTCTTGTATCCTCAATTGAAACGATTTTCATCTGTGGGGGGATAAACAATAAAACTGCGTTTAGAGTAGTAGTTTTACCACTTGCAGTACCACCACAAATCATCATAGATTGTCCACTTTCAATCGCTAACCATAGATATGCCATCATGTCTTCTGAAGCCGTTTTAAATTTTATTAGGTTAAGTGGAGTAAAGGGATCTTCCCTAAACCTTCTAATGGTGAATGAGGATCCTCTTTTGGTAACATATTTTCCAAGAGTAGCTTGCAACCTTGAACCGTCAGGGATCGTTGCATCCAACATTGGGTTTGAAACAGATATGTGTTTACCACATCTTTGTGCAAGCCACACCACAAAATAGTCAAGGTCTTTTTCATTAGTGAACTTTAGAGTTGACCTTATAGAACCATATTTACGATGATATATGTAGATAGGAATACCTACACCATCGCATGAAATATCTTCTACCTGTACATCAATCATTGGAACTTGGATTATACCGTACCCTAAAAAATCCCTTCGCAAATAGTATTCTAACCTTTTCTTTTCTACTGGACTTAAGTGTATTACCATGGTTTTCATTACGTCTCTTGCTAAATCCATCATGTAATCCACTTTAGATTGCATATCAGTTATTACGACATATTGTAACCGTTTGGTAATTTCTTCTTCTATTACACTTACGTAATCTTCGATTTCCATTGTAAGAGGAGGTTCAATAACGTGATATATATATTCGTTTGAAATATTGTCATATTCTATTCTTATATAGGAATATGGACTTTCTACAGGGGACATTTCGATTTCACTTACATGAGGGTCTGTAATAGGGGGTATTGGGGTAATGAGAGCAGAATCCTCGGAGGTACCTTTACTACCCATTGGCATTTTAATGTAATGTGCATTATTTTTTTTCACTTTAAATATAGTTTCCAGCATTTAATCACCTCATACATTGTTAAATTGTGGTACCAAAAACCTCATTAAAAACCATCCAATTACTAACAGAATGCCAGAGTGCATCATTCCGTTAATTACATTGCCTGTTTCTAGTAATCCTGCCATTAACCCATCAAATATACCATGTATAATTACTGATAACATCAATACAAAGGCTATTTGGGGTATGAGTTGGTAAGATATTGTTATTGGAGAGGCACCACCCATGGAACTAAAAGATCCACTTGTAATTGCTTTACCAGCCGTAACCATTTCTGGTAAAAAGGTAGCACTTAATATTATAATTGTAGCAATGAATACAAAATAGGCTATGTATATAACAGCAAGATATGTGCTCATAGATACCCTTCTTTCTAGTTCCATCGTATAGATTTCCTTTGCATCATGTGCAACCATTGAAAGAATATCTGCTACATTTCCACCAGCTTCGTTAGCTTTTGAAATAACAGATACAATCTTTTGTACTAATGGAGTTGGTACTCTTTCGTTAAATTGTTTGAGTGCATCATTGACAGGAACACCCCATTTTATTTGTGCTGCCATTTTTCTGATTTCGGATGTAAGATCACCATACCTTCCTTGCGATGCAACTACTATAGCATCTGCTAAATTTAAACCAAACCTGCCGGCTTCTGCCACATCATGGAGAAAATCAGGGAGACGCCTTTCTATATCTTCTATTACTTTTAGTTGATTTCTTAGATATATTCCCACTACAAGAAAGAATATGCTTAATCCTATGGAAAACATATCCATAAACCTATTTTCAGCAGATTCACCAGGTAATACAGCTGTATTTATAATAGTTTGAGTACCATTTCCTGTGGGAATAAGGTTTAGTATCCCTATCATGAGGAATATTAGCAAGATAATAATACCTATGATCCATACTATTGCTTTAGTGCTTATACCCTTTTTTATTGCTACTTTTCTTGCCATTGTGAATCTACCCCTTTAACATATTTTGCATTATAAATATAAATCCGAAATCAGATACTGGAATCATTACAAGAACAACCATCCATAATATTTCCATGATAAATGAACCGTTGCTACCAACAATAGCCATGATCGCCAATATGACGATTAAAAATAGAGGAAATGCTACCACTACAGTTACATAAGATTCAGCTAACATTCCCAACGTTTCTATGGTTCTTTGCATGTCTAGGTGTGTATCTCTCTCGTATTCCTCAGCTTTCAATATAAAGTAGGGTTTCAACTGACCACCAGCAGTTACAGTTGTAATTGCACCTTGCAAAAAATCTTGAAATTTTCTAGAGGGGCTTCTAGGGACTGCGTTTTTCATTGCTGTGATAATATCTAAGCCTAACACTTCAGTATCTCTAGTAATCCATAACGCTTCATTCGCGATTTCTCCATACATTTTTTGTTTTGCAAGTTCTTTGAAAATTACATCGATTGTTACATCAGAAGATCCCATTGCCGCAATAAAACTCATTGCGCTTGATATTCTTTTGTCAATATCCCTCCTCCTTGACGAAGCCTTCATGGAGGGGAGTTTACTTAATATAAAATAAGTAATTCCAGGCAATGCAATGATTATGAATACACCACCAAGCACAGCTTTGGCTAGAGGATATGAAAATGAAAGGAGTATTATCATTACAATACCAACGATTATTCCTATAATAAAGGTTAAGAGTGTGGTAAAATATAAAAATGCCAAATATTCTTCCCCTCTTAGATCCATATGTGCTTTAGCTAAGTTTTCTTCTAATTCAGGGGATATCATCTTTCCTTCTATAAATCTTCTGGTGTTATCCCATGCTATTTGATGGTAAAGGGGCAATTTTATATATTTTGGCACATATCCCTTTGGCACCTTCATATGATGGGCGTCAAGAATACCTTCTTCACTTACCCCTATCCTTTTTGCTTTTTTATTTTCCTTGGTTATTTTTTCAAATGGATTTATAATTTCAGGCAAACATTCCACCTCTTATTTTTTCAATTGTATCCTGGGGATCTTTGTAATATGCAACAATTATTTGTGAAAATTTCCTGTAATCAACAACATTTCTGTTGACTAGGTACTTAAGTACTTCAACCCTTCTATTAACTTCATTTTCCATTTCTTCATGAGACAACCCTTTCATATCCATTATTTTATCATACAAAAAAGAATGCCCGCGAAATATAAATGTATCAGTGTTTGAGTCCCATTCAAAAACGGTATTGGTTATTAATTCATTTGTTTCTGGTTCAAATCCAACGATTTCTACAAGTTGTTTTATTCTTCTTACAACATTCATCCCTACTCTAACTTGGTGTTCTATTATAACATTGTTCAAAGCAGAAAGCAATATTCTAGGTGTGCTAATAGGAGGGTTTTCTAACCTGTTAACCATTGATTTAACTGAATCTGCATGCATTGTGGAATATGTTGTATGGCCTGTAGCCATAGCTTGAAACATTGTGTAGGTTTCCTTGCCTCTAACTTCTCCTACAATAATGTAATTTGGCCTTTGCCTTAATGCTGCCCTTACTAAGTCAAACATATCTATTTCTCCTTGTGTTTTGCCATCTACACCCCTATCACCAGTACCAGACCTTGTAGCACCGGGTATCCAGTTTTCATGGGGTAAATTTATTTCTCTAGTATCTTCAATGGAAACAATTTTTGCTGTCGGTGGGATGAACAATGCTACTGCATTTAAAGTTGAGGTTTTTCCAGCACCAGGACCACCACATATAATAAGTGATTCACCATGTTCTGCGGCTATCCACATATATGCCATCATTTCTACTGAAGCAGTATTGGATAATATTATGTCTACTGGGGTAAATGGCCTTTCTTTGAACCTACGGATTGTGAATGTACCACCTTTTGTAGATATTTCCCTTGCATAAGTAGCCTGTAATCTATGGCCTTCATTGGTGGTTCCATCTACAATAGGATTAGCTACTGAAGCTTGTTTGCCAGACCTTTGGCTAATAGAGATTATAAAAGAGTTGAGTTCTTCATCAGAATCTATCTTTACGTTGGTTTTTATGGATTCATATTTTTGATGGAATATGTAAATCGGAATCCCTACACCATCGCAAGATATATCCTCCACTTCTTCATCATTTATTAAAACTTCCACGGGACCATATCCTACGTAATCGCGTATTACATAATACATTATTTTTTCCCTTGTGATAGCCGATACCCTTATTCCCCTTGAAGAGATAAAGGATACTATATTTCCTTTGAGGTATTCAACTTTATCCTGAAACCTTAATTGGTCTACATCGTAAATAAGGGTTTTATCTAGAGATTCCTTAAAATAATTGTATAATAATTTTTCTTCATCGCTTAAAGATGGCTCGATTGTTTCGTAAAGATAATCTTTCGTAGTGTTGTTGTACAATATCCTTGAAAATGAATAAGGTGGATTGATTTTCTTGAATTGAACAACTTCAATTGATGGGTCGGTTATTGGTGGAATTTTTGTTATTATATTAGATGAAGAGGTATCTTTCATTGCTGTGATATATTCAGATATAGTTTTATGTGAAACTTTTATTTTTACACCTTTTTTTGTAGACATCATTTCTAAACACCTTCTTTAAACATTACTTAAACTGTGAAAACTAAGTTCATATGATGATATAACCACATCTACCTTAGCTATATTTTGTATTGTAAATGTAATATCATAACCACCTGCAGAATTTGGGCTAGAAGATACAGTTAGATAATTGCCAATTCCAGTTTGGTTCATATAGTTCCATATCCATGACACCCACGCATGTGCCTGTGGCTGATATTTTTCATATAAATAAAGATAAACTGAATTAGTGCCAGTATAAGATTCTTTGTATTGTTGTATACCAAGTAATTGGGTATATACCACTTGTGTACCAGGTCCACTTGAACTAGCAGGGGAACCATAAAATGCATATAATCCAATATATAATTCATAGTACGTACCACCCCCACCTTGTATAGTTATAATTTTAAATTCAGGTGATATGCGTATAGAGTTGCTGGATCCAGCCGTTACCATTATTGCACTGTTTTGGTATATCAAAGTTTCAGGTGAATATAAATACCTTACTGGTACAAACATTTTTAAAGAACCACCGTACATTTGAGATAGAGATGGGAAACTAGGTGGGTTTATAATGTAACTTCCACCGTTGCCATTACCTGGAGAATTTGGTATAAATATGTTAGCAAACATTAGCCCATCACCAGGATCAAAGGTTAGAAATCCATTAGTAGGGGGAGAAATTAGGGGTATACCTGATGATTGCATTTCAAATGGGCTTGCCATTATAAGTTTGGTTGAGTTAGTTAACGAACTAAGTGTAGTTGCATGATCAAATGATAGCATATTCCACTCAACTTCATTTTCATATGCGGCTTCATAGGATTGCATCCATTGTGGAACTATTTGGCTCATTATAAGTACAAAAATAGATAAGAATACCATTAAAGATAACATTGTACCTATAACTGCAGCTACCCCTTTTTTACTGTGTGAAAACCTTTTTGAGGCTTTGAATCCTTTCATTTCATATCCCCTTAATAATGGTGTTAAACTCAATGTAGTAAATCGCTAACTTATCTTTACATTGCTTATCTATATTATATATTTATTGATTAATATCATTTTCCATTTTTTATGATTAAAGATGGTTTATAAAATTTGCTGTAAAATTGATATGACCCTGCACTCTTCAAATTTAAAAGGTGAAAAAAATGCAGAACCAATTGGAAGTAATAAATGAAATAATAAGTAATTTTCTAATGGATAACAAGGATGAAAAGAAAAAACTAGTTGAATGGTTCCTCAACACTGTTATGGAAGAGGAAGCTAGGTTGCAGATATCTGCTGATCCTTATGAGAGAACTGAGGAACGTAAGGCACATAGAAATGGTTCTAGGGCAAGAAAACTGAAAACTGCCGATGGAGAACTAGATCTGAAGAAGCCACAGATAAGAGAGTTCCCCTTTAAGACTAATGTATTTGAAAAATATTCAAGAGTGGAAAAGGCCCTTGATTCTGTGATACTTGAATCATACCTACAGGGTGTATCTACAAGAAACGTTATGAACGTAGTTGAATCTCTTGGTGTTGAGAATATATCTGCATCATACGTTTCAAGGCTTGCATCAGAACTAGATGAAATGGTAAAGGAGTTCCTTGAGAGGCATATTGAATCGCCTATGAAGTTCATATACATAAACGCTACGTACTTTAAGGTAAGAGAAGAGGGAAGATATAGAAACAAAGCGCTCTATGTTTGCATAGGCGTCAATAATGAAGGAAGGAGAGAGATACTATCAGCAAAGCTATATGATTCAGAAACGGAAGTAGGATGGGAATCCTTCTTTGACGATTTAAAGAGGAGAGGCCTTACAGGAGTTGAACTAGTCGTATCAGATGGGCATAAGGGAATACAAGAAGCGACCATAAAATCCTTCCTAGGTGCATCATGGCAGTACTGCCATATTACACATGAGAAACCTCATGAAATTAATACCAAAAAAGAAACAATCAACAGTTATGCAAATAGTAAAGCAAGCATTAGAAAACGAGATGCTAGTAAAACAAGCACAAGAAGTTCTAGTTAAGGAAGGATTAGAGAAAGCACCAGATATGTTTGAAATGTGGCATCCATCATTGTACAATTATAAAGCATTTAAAGAGAGTAGTTGGAGAAGGATAATGACAACAAATGTACTAGAAAGGCTAAATCTAGAGTTCAAGAGAAGAACGAAGAAGATAGGAGCATTTCCAACATAACAATCATTACTAAGGCTAGTAGTATCGATAATGATGGATATAAATGAAGAATGGATCAATGGAAGAAAATATATAAGTACGGAGGATGATTAGAGTTGTATAGAACCATGTATAATGTATACACTATGTATAAAAACTTATCGCTTAAAATACCAGCATTATTATCACCATAAGCCTAGTGAATAAAAATTATGAAAAAGTTAGGTATATAACATGGTATTCAATAAGAATAAACTCAAGGGACATTCATTGCAACGTGAAAAATACTTCTGATATTTGCTCTCTTACAAATTTCAATGAATAAAATAAAAATTTCCAAATCAACAAAACTTCGAAAGAAAATTAAAAAAATTGCTTATAAGACTCGATAAAAGAACCTTCGAATTCTATCAAAATTCTATCATGATTTGCATACAATTTCCATTCCCACTTTACTAATTGGGCTATGCTGTATAACATTCAGTAATTAATGTGAGGGCAGGTATAGTAATAAAATTGCTTTCGGTGAGAGATAGAAATTCTTGCATTAAATATATATATGATGATGTGTTAATAATTATATGGAATTAAGCAATAGTAAAATAATAGATATTGTAAAAAGCTACAAGAAGGAGGATATAACAATTGCGACATTGTGTTCTCATTCTAGTTTGCAAATTTTCTATGGCGCTAAGAAGGAAGGTTTTAAAACTTTAGGTATTGCTAAAAAAGAAATCCCTAAGTATTACGATGCGTTCCCTTTAGCAAAACCAGATAAGTTTCTTGTTGTTGATGAGTACAAAGATATTTTGAAATATGAAGATTATTTAGTAAAAAACAATGTAATAATAATCCCACACGGTTCTGTTGTTGAATACATAGGTGGAGAAAATTTCAAAAAATTGAATGTGCCTGTTTTTGGAAATAAGAATGTTATAGATTGGGAATACAATAGAGAAAAAGAGAGGTTTTGGTTAGAAAAAGCTGGAGTTTCTATGCCAAAAAAAGTTTATGATCCTAAAGATATCACCTTCCCAGTTTTGGTTAAGTTATTTGGTGCTAAAGGGGGTAAAGGATTTTTTATTGCTAAAAATTACGAGGAATTTAAGGAATTTGAACCTAATGTGCCATATACAATACAAGAATATGTAGTTGGCACACGATATTATATACATTTTTTCTGGTCACCTATTGATGATTCGGGATATAAATTGAAAAAGGGGTCTCTTCAAGTATTGGGTATGGATAGAAGGGACGAAGCAAATATTGATGAGATGTATAAATTGGGATCTCAGGAATATTTAAGAAAATTAAATATTATTCCAACCTTTGTTGTTACAGGGAATGCCCCAGTAGTGCTTAGAGAATCATTACTTCCAACAATATTTGATTATGGTGAAAGATGTATTAATGCTTCTATTGATTTGTTTGGTGGATTAATAGGCCCTTTTTGCTTGGAAACTATTGTTACTGACAAATTAGAAATAAAAGTGTTTGAAATTTCTACAAGAATTGTTGCAGGAACCAATTTGTACATATCAGGGTCACCTTACTCAGATATGATAGAAGATAATTTATCAACTGGAAGGAGGATTGCCATTGAAATTAAAAAGGCGATTAATGAAAATAAGTTAAACGAAATACTAACTTGATAATCAATATTCAAAAGTAATCTAAAAATAAATTTATAACAAATAACATTAAAGCCAATAAAGCATTACAAGGATAGGTGTTATTAATGGATGTGTATGAACAATTGGAAAAATTAGCCATTAAATTACCTTCATTGCCAAAGCCAGTGGGATTTTACATACCGGCAATTAGAGAGGGAGATTATTTTTATACTTCTGGTATGCTTCCTTTGTTGGATGGGAAACTAGTATATGAAGGGAAATTGGGAAATGAACTATCAATTGACCAAGGAATGAAAGCAGCAGAGATCTCATCCATAAATTGTTTGTCTGCTTTACACAACATAATAACATTAAACAAATTAAGGATCATAAGGGTGGAAGGGTACGTTAATTCTACCCCTTCTTTTACAGACCAAAGTAAAGTTATGAATGGTGCTTCTGAGTTAATTTATAAAATTTTTCAAGAAGATGGAATGCACACGAGAATTGCTATTGGAGTTTCCTCATTGCCAATGAATTCTCCTGTTGAAGTTGTATTGATTGCTAAACTGAAGCCATAGGTGACATGCGCCAATTATCGGACTTAAGTATGCCCATATAGTTAATTAGTTTGACAAAATATATATACAACATCTTACACTTAATAAATATATCAAAGGGGATGGGGTGCAAATGTCTGAAAAAATAAAAATAAATGGTAGATGGTTAAGCAAAATGGATAAAACCGCAAAAGAATGGGCAAAGAACAACAGTGTAGAGAGTTTCAAAAAACTAGTAAGTGAACTGGAAAGTATCGATGAAGATGTAGCAGAACTTAAAAAATTAGTAAGTGACCTTGAAGAAATGGCATATGCTATTAAAATAACCGAGGATGCTGTAGAAACAGAATATCTAGGAATAGAAGCAGTTTTACATCCAGAAGAAATTGAATCTGAAGCTTAATTGCTTTAACCTTTTAATTAACCTTTTAGAATATATAATAATTTTATTTTTCTGTTTTTGTTTACTTTATTTTATTAGAAAATAAAGTTTATGGTACTCTGTGCCTAGTAGATACCCTTGCTTCATCTTTTTTGGTTACATTTAAACGCCAGGAACCTAATACAAGGAATACTAATAGCACCACTGTTAAAACTATTATGTAGCCAAATTTGTCAGTATTGTTAACAGATGAGAATATAGTACTTAAGTACAAAAAGCCCATACCAACCACAAAAAAGAAGATTGTCCCACCTTTAGATATGGAACCATAGTTTAGAAAAGCAAATGTAAAGTAAAACGCTATTGCAAATAATATTGCGATTATACCTGATACTAATAGCCCTGTAGGATAATTATTCGGATATGCAAAAAACAATACCCATGCTATGATAGCCGCCAGTATGAAGATTATTACCCCAAATATGAGGTACCCCATTGAACTTATTTTATTGTTTGTCATAATTTAATTATCTTTTAACCAATATTTATATTTTTGTTATTTAAAAAAATGCTTTTTATTATATAAACATACAGATATTATCCTATTAATTGTTAATGGAAAGTTTTTTTATGTAGAGACGGATATCTTTTAGTGTTATGGAAGATAAAGAAGATATAAGTGGAACTATTGGCAGGTATTCCATTGAGGAAAGCAGAAAAAAAAGTTTAATAAAAATCAATTCTAGTGTATACCATCTTGCCAAGAAAGAACTCAACGACCTTGATAAAAAATTGTCTGATACCTTAACAGGGGAAGAAAGGGCATATACACTTCTTACAATAAAAAAAGCAAAAGAATCTATGAAAAAGTTAATAGAAGAAAGAATTAAAAAAATATCTTCTTTGGCTATATTATACTCCCTTCATCCTTCACCCTCAGACACTACAGACATTAATAATATGGCTGATGAAGAGAGGGAGCTTTATTATAATATAAAAAAATTGCTAAATGCCTATGTTTCTGATAATTTTGATTATTTATACAACAATACAAAAAGGAATGACAATACAAAACCAAAGGCAAAAGAAATCCATGAAGAGGAGCATATCCTTGTAAGGGCACTAGAGGATATTGGAGATATTGCCTGGCTTAACAACGAAACGTATCGTATATACAGGGAAGATTTGCTTTATTTGCCAGTACCACTTGCAAATGAACTACAGAAAAACAAGAAAATAGAGATAATGAAGATATAAAATAGGTCATTGATGAACAAATTGTATTATGCGAAAATTGCAATGGATATCCCATTGCTTGCACAGGATGAACTAAACTCAATACTAAATTCTTATGGATATATTGTTAATCCCCAAATGGTGCAGGGGCATTTTTATTTTTTTGAATCTAGAGAAGTAGACAATAGGGTTTTAGAGAGGGCTTTTAAACGTGCAGGGCTTATCTTTGAAATAGGGGAGATTATAGATTTAGAGTTATTGGACATTATAATAAAAGATAATAAAATACTAGTATGGGAAGATGGCAACATATCAGAGGATACAGTAAAACTTTTACGTAATGCTAGAGAAATTAATCAGTATAGTAATACGAATTTAAGGTTTAGGGTATTTAACATAAACAAAACAAAACATTTTGGAAAAATAATATATTCAGAAAAATTTCATGCTAAGAGGGTTAAAAAATTGAAATATGTTGTTTCATATCCAACTGTATTGCCAAATAGATTAATGAAAGCCATGATTAACCTTGCAGGTGTCAAAGAGGGGGATACCATATTAGACCCTTTTGTTGGAACAGCAAGAATTTTAATGGAAGCTTCATTGATGGGCATTAATGGGTTGGGCATTGATGTAGATTTGAAAATGATCTCTTTGTCAGAACAAAATATAACTTTAAATGGTTTGTCTGATAGTGTTAAAATTAAGCATGGCAATGCTATGAGTCTGGTAAATATTAATGAACCTATAAATGGCATTGTAACTGATCCCCCTTACGGAAAATCTTCTTCTTTAAAAGGCATATCCATAAGTGAACTGTACACTAAATCACTTGAATCCATGAATAGTATATTAGAAAAAAACCAACGGTGTATAATGATATTTCCAGACAAGACACTTATAGAGTTGGCTAGTCCTTTTTTCACTGTTAAAAATATATATCCAGCAAGGGTGCACAAATCCCTTACTAGGTACATAACACGCATGAATAAATTATAAATGCTAGTATTAGGGTGGAGGAATTAAACTATAGGTTTGGCTGATCAAATTGCCACCGTTTGAGCGTACCTCTATAACAATAGTTGCAATGTAATCACCTTTTGGGACTGTAAATTCAAAAGCATAGTGGATTGTTTGCGTTGAATTAATTAAAAAAGAATAGGAATACACATTTATGAACATGTCGCGCAAATTAGTAGAATTTACATAAGTTACGCTGTTTATTTCTTTCATGAGGGAAGCATTGTAAGTGTAGTTTTCAGTTATGTTTATGTTGGTATTGATATAGTAATTGTAAGGATCATTGTTAGTTACATTCATCAATACGTAAAAAGTAGATGTACTCATTTTAACAATTGAATGTTGAGGGTAAAAGGTTGTAGAATAATTAAAGGTTGGCTGGGATAAGGGGGTAATAATAAAAAGAGATACAAGCAAAAAAACGGTTATTCCTACCAATGCATACCTGTTTTTTTTCATTGGAGTTACATCGTTTAAGGGTGGTGGATGGGATACACCTATCAAGATTATTAACAATGCGAATAATATCCAACCATCATATGAGATGAAACCAATTACTATTAAAAAAGCTACACACGCGAAGCTTATATACCTTGGTACTTTGACTCCTAATGCCCTAAATATATGCCCACCATCAAGTTGCCCTGCTGGTATTAGATTTATAGCCGTTACAAAAAGTCCTACCCACCCAGCTAAAGCCATGGGATTAACAGCATTGACAGAATTTACATGGTATATTGAAATTATAATATACCACAACGCAGAACTGCCTAGAAGCAATGTATTTGGTGTGACAGAGGAGGATTGCATTGAGAGAGAGTTAGACAAAAACAACCCTATAAAAGTAACTGGCAAAGCAACTAGGAGTCCTGCTAATGGTCCAGCAATTCCAATATCTATCAGTGAGTCTCTATCTGGCATAGGATCTCTTAGGCTTATAAATGCACCCATTGTTCCAAACAAAAAAGGAGGAGGGACAGGAATAAAAAAAGGCAAGGAGGCATTTACTTTGTGATATTTGGCTGTGAAATAATGGCCTAATTCATGAGTTCCGAGAATGAGCATCAAAGGCAATGAAAAAAACAATCCGCCATATAAAACATCATGCCATCCTATTGTAGCTTCACCCACATAACTGCTCCATATTGTAGCGCCAGCATAAATAGTGGTTATGATTGTTGCAATCAATAATACAACGTTAACCCATATACCCCATGGATTGTTTGGCCTTTTCTCTCCTACTAGTATATGGTATTCCCCATCTTCTTTAGATAAAATAGGAATATAATTCATGGCCATAAGTTCTTTACGTAATTTTTCGAATTTAATATGAACATCGTCCTCGTTTACATTCACTTTGAACAATATTCCAACATTTACAATATTAACTTCGTATACTACAAAATATTTGGAAACAACCATTTTTATAGCATCTGTTTTAGTGTCATAACTTGGATTAAACATACAATATCATAACAGTTAGGAGAGAAGTTAATCTTTTAAAAAACTTTCTCTTTTAAATTTATTGTAATTTAAGTTTATTAAGTTTATATTTTTTGGTATAGAGGTGATTTTGCTATAGGTTTAAGTATAAAGATGAGTGGTTATTACCATGCAACATATATATAATGAAGGTTATAACTTTATAATATAGAGGGTTATCTAGAATGAAATTTAGAGGATATAAGAATAAAAGGCCTTTGAGTGGTGCCCTTGAAGGCCTTCCGTTGTATTTTTTAATACTGGTAGTTGTAACAGGTGTAGTCTTGGGCATTATTGGGGTTTGGCTTTCTGCAGTTAAGACCGATACTATTGCTTCAATTGGTTTATCTTATACTACACTGACAAAATCAAATGCCCAATTCTCACAAACATCAAATGGAGCATATGAGTTTATAGCCAACCAAGCTTTGACAGTGACTGTATATGGCAAGGGTGGAACAAAACTTGTAGGGGTTATAGTAACTTTTACTGGCATTGAAGGTGTATATAGTGTAGAGCCTTCTTCAATAACAACTACATCTGGTTCTAACTCTGTTACTTTGACAGGATATTTGGCTGCCAATACACAAAATGGCATTGTTCTTGTTACAGCTAATTATAATAATGGGATTATTACATCCCAGTATCAAACACAAATAATGGTGGAGGTGTGATATGAGAAAATCAAATAAAAAAGGGCGCATTCCATACGCTTTTGCGGCTGCAGTTTTTGTTGCCTTTCTTATGTTGTTCTCTATATACGTTGGAACCATTAACAATTACTCATACACCAATACAGCAGTAAATTTGCCTACCCAAACAGACAATACCATACTTAACGTAGAAAACCAGATAGCAAATGAGGCGTATTTTATTTTAATGGACCATGTAAATGCAGATAGCAACCTTGTAAACCCACCTCTGAATAAGTTGAGTTCCCAGGTTTATACTGATTTTTCCAATTATGTAAGCACCAATTTTCCTGAATATACAGGCACGTATGAAGTTTCGATAAATTCTTTTTCGATCTATGTAACTTTTGATCCTTATATTGCTGTTTCCCAGGGGCCTTCCTTAAATACAATAAATGGGAACGGTTTTTCGGTATCTCCCCCTTCTGAACTATATTCCCCTACCCTTTCTTCACTACAAAATGTGTATTCTACGCCTTATCCAGCAGTGGTAGGTAATATTTACTTTACTATACAAGATGTCCATACCTCAGTAACCATTCAAAAAGAATTTACTTTTACAAAGGTGCTCATGTCTCCATTAGGCCTTTTGCGTTCAAGCACAGATAACCTTGCAAGGAATGCAGAGGGAAGCAATTCAGAGATATCTAGGTTGACACAATACATATTAACCACTATTGCACAAATCCGTGTATTGGAAGGATATGGTGGAGGGGGATATGATACCAACATGCCAGGTGTATCGTCAATTATTACCCCAACAGATGTTCAGAATGCTACCAATATAGCAATATTACTTGCAAGCATGAGATATTTCCGTGCCTATGATCCTAATGCTGTAAACAATTTTGTTTCTTCTATCAGCATACCATATCTTCAACAATTAATATCACAATATATCAACAATGGTACTGTTGACCCTGCTGATATATATTTGTTGATTCAGAACCAGCAAACTACACCTACATTTGACGTGGGCAAGGTTTTAGGCCAGAGCATATACTCCTTTGCAGATCGTTTCCTTTATGACCTGCTGTATTTGTTTTGGGCACAGGCACTTGTTGATCCAGTATTGCAAGAGCCCATTGTAAATTGGAATTTATTCTGGCAGCAAAGTGAACAATGGGCAATGGGAATGTTGCACCAATGGATGTTGGATTATGAACAATGGCTTAACTTGGCAAGCTCAATACCTGGACAAACTTTAACAATAAATATACCTCCACTAATTGTAACTGAAAGTGGTGTTACAATGGATGTATGCAACGATCCACCTACCCCAATAGCTTTTACTGGGGAATATACTGTTGTGCCATCAGGATTTATGTGGACACTTACACGAAATGAGGTTGCTGATACGATAAATCTCCTTTTAGGGAATTCTAACAGCCCCAATTTCTTGCCTGATCCATTTACATTGGTTACCACTGATACATTCTCAAACATAGGACAAAGGACATATAATTATTATTTAGTTGATAAGTCACTTATTCAGGAATTTTCAGCGGGCTCTTCTGTGCCATATAAAGAAACACTAGAAAAAATACTTTACCTCCTTAAAAATGGGACTAATGCTAGATCGCCAACGGTTTCAGATACTGCAGACAAAGGGTTGTTAGATTATATTGCATATGAAATGTCTCAGGATACAAGCTCGTTCCCAATTTCTAATACTCAACTTGCACCTTCTAATCCATGGTTTTCTCCGTTGACAAATGGAAGTGCTGAATTTTTGGGTTCTGGAAGTGCAATGGATCAAGCATTATCAAATTTTTGGAATGATGCACAGAATTACAATACAAGGCTTGATTGGTGGGTTAATGGTGCATATCATTTAAACAACGACAATTTTATATGGTATGCTGCACAGCAATCAGTTAGGCTTTGGTACCAAGTTATTGTCAATTTATACGAAGGTGCCATTCAACCAGTAAATTTTGAATATGGTTTTGCCAAAACAACCCAACAATCGCAGGGAGTAAATCAAAATGGATGGTTCAATTTCCCCCAAGATATGATGAGGGATATTATTTACAGGATATATACATGGACTCATTCTCCAGGGGGTTCATTAGATGGTGCATCTTATGATCAATACTGGAACGGCTTGTCAGGGCCATGTTACCAACCAGACCCAGCAATGATTGCAGAAGGATTGGCTGCTGCACAATATGGTACTGAAGAGGCATTATGGAGTTATTATGAGCCTCAATTTATTGACCAAATAGAGGGTATTGTAGGTAGCCCCGGTATTACCAACATAATAACTTCTACAATGAATAGCAATATGAATACCCAAACTGATAATGGGCAATTCAATGGAAATGGATTTCAGGGTTTTGTAGCTCAATATATAGGAGCACCAATTATTGGTACATCAAGTAGTAATACAGGAGATGTAGTTAGCCTTGCCCAGCCAAATGGATGGGAAGCCCAAATTATGCAAAACACTGTTAATTACATAAATGCCAATTCCAATCTTTCTAATATTGTAACAAAACCTTATGTTTCATTAAATAGGACATATATATATTGGAAAGGTAATAGAAACCTTGCAACAGACACAGGTCAAATTTTCAATGAAACTGAGTTAGTAAAATACATGAGCGATAGCCTCAATACAGTGTTGGTTGATCCTTCGATTACATTGCATCTTGTAGATGCCCAAGATACAACTTCAAACATGGGTATTTCTCCTTTTGTTACTACATGGAATGTTAATGTTACTGGTACTATAGATAGCAATGTATCTACACGAAGTTATGTTTTAGGGGCGGATGGTTCATTGCACCATACTAATTATAACCATACGTATCCAATAAGTTTGGCGTTTCCTGTAACAGTATTTAGTGGATGGCCTTTACAGACAGGATGGAATGGGGCACCTAATGACCCATCAATTGTTATGACTAGAAAATATTTTGGAATTATGGGCAAGGACCATAGCAGCGCACCTGATTTTATAACATTGGCAGTTAACAATTTTATAAGTGTTCCACTGAATCAGGTTATACAATCTATGTATGATTCTGCCCATATAGTACAGAGGGTTGATGCCGTTACTGCCCATTACATAGTTAATTATGGAGACATTAATACAGAGGAATCTGCCAATCTTACAGAAAATCTTTCTACTGCATACCAGTTAACTAATAATACTTTAAGCCAAAACTTTGGAAGTTCATATACAAGCAATGTTCAAAGTTTAATGAATACTATCAGTGGGAGAGTGAACAATATTGGGATATCTACCACTTTAACAATGGCAGATAATTCTGGATTTTTTGGTTACAATGCTACTTTGAGTACTAATAGCGGTAGCTATATTTTGAATTACCATTACAATCAACAACAGGGCAGTGGAAACATGACTTATTACAATATAGATTTTAGCAACCAGTATCCAGCTATTACATACCTTTACGATACTAGCAATAGGTATTTATCAGTTAGCGAATACATAAATCCCAATATACAGCCTTCATTCAACGATAATATTCAAATGTCATATTTTGGCTCAACATACAGCCTTACTTTTACAACTTCCCCTATGGGTAAATGGAATAATTACCTTCAGAGTTTTTCAAATATTTACCTTCCATATTATGGTACCACGATACCTTCTTTAAAAGGTGGTGTAGAAATAGCTACTTCTTCTAGTAGTAATTTACAGAATGTATCACAGGCTCTTACCAATGCAACAAACCAGTTGCCTTCTACATCAAACATTAATTACACAAGTTATTCATACTTTTTGAGGAAGTTTGTAGGATATTTATATGATTTAGTTCAAATGTCTAATCCTGATATGACTAGCTTACTTGGTATACAGGTATCTACGGTACTGCCATATTCCAACTATTCATATGTTTTCTACCCTATGGGAAGCAATGGATTGGAAGCGTTCCTTTATTGGATTACAAATAACATTATTGACATGACCTATAACGCAGGTTCTTTAATGGCTAGCATAAGCACTTTCCCAATGTTAGTACCCATTTTATTTTCTCAAGCATATTATAGAGTGGGTTTTACATACAAGAATGGGGATACTAGTTTCTATGAAGGGAACTACGCAAACTTTGTATCACCTTTGGGAGGCATTGGGAGTGGTATTCAGTATACGCCAATGGCAGATTCTTTCGCAACTTCCTCTAATAACTGGGTATTTTCTACACAACTAACACTTAGTGGGTGATCAATAGTGCATAAGGTTTATCCAAAACGGGCTGTGGGAAGCTTTTTTGAAGAAATACCCGCGCTTTTTTTAGTGGTTGTATCTATAGCTTTATTAATTTCTTCATTGTTTGTTACTTCAGCTAGGTACAACCAGCAAAATACAACAACTAATTTTTTTCAGCAGGGTTACACGTTTATGGAGGAAATACGTTCATATAAAAATTTAACTTACCAAAATGAACCAGGAATATTTAATGTATATGCCATGGGTAATTTGACTAGGCAAAACATTACATATGACTTGCACCCTATGTTTGGATATTATATTAATATAACAGATGTGTCAGGGTATCATGTGAAATACAATCATACTGTATATAGCAGCCCTATTCCTAAAAATACAATTGGCTTGAGATATGGAATTGTTACCGTCTCAAGTACAGTTGATATATGGGTATCTCCAACAGAGATTCATCTTGCTAAATTAACCGTAACAATATGGATGTGAATTGAATGATTGGCAAATATAGGAAATATAAAAAAGCGCAATCTGCTTTATATGATTTTTTGCTGTTTATACCCATTCTTATTGTTGCTTTGGTTATTTTGGCAATATCTTACAATACTTCATATTCTACTATAAATTCTAACAATGTTTCTATACAATATTCACAGGAAACATTGAATTCTTTTTTGGAAAGCACAGTAAATTATACATACTACAGCACATCCACTGGGGCTGTGGTTGTACAGAGAGACATTTCAGAAAAAAATGTTATGCTTTTAACATTATATTTATTGACATGTGGCCAATCCAATGTGAATAAGCAATCCTTGTCCCCTAAGATTGTCAATAGTTTAGAATATGTTATCAACATTACACTTTATAACCTTACATACCCACAATTTAAGTATTATATACAATTTAATACAACTTCATGTGGAGTTTCTGCTAATGTGTATCTTGGAGACAAACCATATAGCAATAGCCTTGTTATAACCGCAAGTGAATATATACCTCCTAACTATAATTACTTGAATGAGAATGGAGCTTTGGTAATATTAGCCATATGGAATTCACGTTGATCATGGTTTTTTATTTTTTATTTTATTTGCATAGAGGTAAACTGCTAAGGCGATCAAAAATATTCCTACGGATATGCCAAAATACAACAGTTCTGTAGTAAGGCTTGATGTTGGAACATTTAAAGTGGTATAGTTAACGATTCTTGACCCATTTTTGGCAAATGGATTGACAGAAAATATTTGAATATAATACTTGGCTCCACTTTTTAAACCTATAAAGGAAAAAGTAAAGTTACTACTGGAAACATTTGCAACTAAATTCATATTAGCTTGGCTTGTCCCTAAATAAATAAGGAAATAATTTACTATTGTTCCAGGTTTAACATTCCATATTATATTTATTCCTGTGTAATTTACACTGCCTGTTATATTGTCAGGAGCATTTGGGGGTGTGTACATTATTCCGCTTTTTACAGGGGTATTACTGCTGTTGAGTGCAATGCCTTCTTCATATATGGAGAAATAATATTTTACATTGGTTTTTAGATTGTTGAATGTATAGCTTGAGGAGGTTGTGATTGCCTTATTGGATAAATTGAATGAAAATAATCCATAGGTTATTACTATGCCTACAAAATCGCCTAGATATGCAGAAACATTCCATGAAAGGGATATATTGCCTAGGCCACTTTTCACTGTAAAATTTGTTGGCATAGGAGGGTTTTTGCTATTGTAAGTATTTAATGTAAAACTGGTGCCTAGGCTTTCTCCATATTTATTCCATGCTACAATCCAACAATTTAAGGAGGTTGTTAGAGGGTAATCTGTAAGAAAATAACTGTTTTGCAAGCCAGTTGATAATCCATATATTGAATTGTTGTATTTGTAATAGATTGTATAATTCAGTATATTTGAATTTCCACTCACTAAAGGAGTTTCCCATGAGATTTTGATATAATTTGCATAATAATTGATTTTTACATTCCTTGGCTGGCTAGGTACTTCATAGGTTGTTAGTGGCATCGATGCAGAAAATGGGCCTTTTCCAAGCCCATTTACAGCGTCAATAGATACATTTGCATACAAATATTTGAGATTTTTAATTGTTATATTATTGGAGAGGGATATAAACAAATTTGAGCTGGATTGGTTAGATACGTTCACATAATAGTACAATATTTTTCCTCCCCCTGTATTAGATGGTGCCTTCCATGTTGCATTGAACCCATTGTATTGAGGGATTATATTTAGGTTAGTCGGAACACCTGGCAAAGAGGCATTTATTGCATTCCATTCCCAAAATAAGGGATTGCCATTGATAAAACCAAGCATAAAAGTGGTGTTGCTTATGCTATTGTATGCTATAACAGGGCTATCCAATGTAATTGAGGAAACCATTGCATTCATCCATCCCATCCCAATTTTGTGTATTATGGTAATGTTTGAAGGGGAATTGTTTATACTTCCACCATACAATAATATTTCGTTGTAATAACTTTCGTAAGTGGCACTCATAAAAGAATTTTTTGGAAGGGTAAAATTATTTTCTGCCATCCATTTCCCATTATATATATAAGCGTTGCTGCTTTCACCTGTGTATCCAGTTCCACCTGCTATAAGTATGCCATTAGGCGTTGAAATATAAGCACTACCGTACAAGTTAGGCATTGTATAATTTTCTAAATACCACTTATAAGTAGTTAAATTAAAGGCATATGTTAAGTTAGATATACCTTTTGAAGTATTTCCTCCATATACAATTAAATTGTTTTCAAATACACCACCACTGGAATATTCAACCCCTATATTTGGTTTGTTTAAGTTGACCCATGTATTATTATTCAAGTAAAATTCCCAGAGGTCATTATCAAATGTACCATTGTATCCACCATACAAATACAAGCTGTTAGTTAAACGATCATAGCATAACAACGCACCTTTCCTTGGTGAGGGGGAATTATATGGGGTAATGTTCTTCCATAAATTAGTAGAATAACTAAAAAACCACATCTGGTTAGAATATGCATTGCCAATAGTTCCACCAAATAAATATTCACCGTTATTTGTACTAGTATAAGCGTAATGTTCCATTGGAGGCAATGCATAATCTTCCATTTGATGCCAATTGCCATTATAAGACCACATATTGTTAGTTACATTTGTTACATTTGTTTTTAATCCATTCATTATAAGTGTATAATTATTGTAATAAGTATATGCCATTCCATATTCTAGGCCAGGAGAATTAACTGAATTTGTTATGTTTTGCCATTGCCATGAACCTGAACTCTGGCTAAATGAATAGGTATCAGAATAAATAGTGGTATTCCATCTTCCACCATATACTAACATCACATTATTGTATATAAAAAAGGAAGTTTCTAACCTTTTGGGAGGAGCGTTTGAAGTGCTAATGTTGCTCCATACGTTGGATTGGGGAGAATATGCCCATGTATATCCCCTGTCAGAGAAATAAAGGATTACTTCATTCAGCGTGCTATCATATACAGCATATGCAGAATGCAACATATTTTGTTTAAAGTTATTTGAGGTTATGTTGACCCATCCAGTGGAAGGATTGAACAAGAAAGAGTAGTTATCAGGTGCTATTTTTGAACTGTTGGTATTGTTCTGAGTAAAGCCACCTATAATAAACAAGTCATTAGTGCTTGGAATAAAAGTATACGCCATTCCGAACATTTTAGGAGGTTCTGCATAGCTATTAGTAATATTTTGCCATGCATTATTTTTAAATTCCCATAATTGATTATATATATGGAAAGGGTAGCTGATGTTTTGGGTGTATTCAATGCCTCCAAAAAGATAAAATGCATTGTTAGCAGGGTCATAGACAAATGCACCTTCTATGATGGGTGGAGGAGAATTTTGTGTGCTTATATTGACCCAACCACTTCCTTTATAATATACCCATGTGTAATTAACTGCAATATTGTTCATTTCACCGCCGAATAAAACTACTGTACTTGAATTGGAGGCAAGCATAGGATAGGATATATTGTATGGATAGATGCCATTGTAAGGATTCCATGCATTATCAGTAAAATTATTAGCTTGAAATATATGATGTGCTTTGTAATTACTAGTTTGATTAATTTTAGTATTAATAATATAAAAGGTTGTATTTTTTTTAATATTTAAATCCATGCTTCTTGGAATATAATTTAAACTTATAATAAGGATGAACAGAATAAAAATTGTTAAAACGGTTTGTATTTTTTTCATGGAATTGCCTTCTCCTATTCTAGGATATATTTAGTAGTTTATCTTTTTTATTGTTTAATGAATTTTAGTTTGAGGTTTAGTTCACACGATTTGCATATTGTTTTTGTAGTAGGTTCACCACAATAAATGCATTTGTTTAGGCTTTCCAGTGGATATTCTGCTTGTATCAATGGCAATAATTGTTTATGTGTATTTAGAATTGCATGCCTAGTTCCAGGCATTTTATCTTCAAGCATATTTACAATATCTCTGTAAATATTTCTCATGGCACGATTGCTATATGGACAAGAAGATCTATAAAAATCAATACCTGTTATTAAAGAATAAATGTACATTTCTTTTTCAGGTATATTAACTATAGGTAAAACTCTAGGCACAAGACCTTTCTGCTTTCTATTGTGTGGCCCTAATCTAGCCATCCTTCCTAGGTCGCCTTTTGTATAATTCATCAATATGCTTTGCGCTATGTCATCAAGGTTCATTCCAACTGCAATATAATCGGCCTCAACTTTTTTGGATAACAAATTCATTCCTTTTCTTCTCCATACACCACAAAAGGCGCATGGCGTTTGTTCAATATTTTTTTTTGAAACTTCATCCATTGAAAGTAATCCCATTTCCTTGAAAGATATTACCTTATGCTCTATACCTAAACTATCTGCTAATTTTTTCACTTTGGGTATTGATAAATTTCTATATCCTTCAATTCCCTCGTCTACCGTAACTGCTATCAGTTTAAGCCCAGGTATTGGAGGTAAAACATCACTCATGAGTTTAAGCATACCCATTGAATCTTTCCCACCTGATACTGCTATAGCTATTTTGATGTTTGGCTTAAGTTCAATTTGTTCTTTTATGTTTTTTATTACCCTATCCTTGACAAATTCAATAAAATGCATTTTGCATAGATTGTTTCCACTGTAATTTATATAAATTATAGACGGTTTACCGCACAAACTGCATTTTGGGGTTAAGATTTCATCCATCTTTCAATTCCACCTTCAAGGGAATAAACCAAAATACCTTTTTTATTTAAGTACAAAGCCGCATTATAACTCTCGATGCCTTTTTCACAGTATAGAACTATTTTTTTATTTCTATTATTTTTAATTATTTTGCCAATCATTTTTATTTGAATATTTATAGAGGATTCAATATGATTTTTTTTGTATGCTTTTTGATCCCTTATATCAATCAGTACAACCTCATTAGTATTTATCCATTTTTTTAATTCTTTGGGTTTAATGCTTATACTTAAAATTCTTTGGTTGTTGCTGCATACTGGACAAAGTGGATTCTTTTTGATTTTAACTTTACCAAAGGAATAGTTTTCTGTGTTTACGAACAATAATGTATTGTACAAAATATCTTTGCTCTTTATTATATATTTTATAGTTTCTAATGCTTGAATAGACCCAACTATTGAAGCAGTAGGGCCAATGATACCTTCATTGCAACTTAAAGATCCTTTGTTAAAGGCAATGCATTCTAAACATGCTCCTTTTTTTGGGATAAAAGTAGATACTATGCCTTTGTATCCATATACAGAGCCATAGACCATTGGCTTGTTGTACTTTACACATAACCTATTTATAATAAGCTTGGATTCTAGGTTGTCTGTAGAATCAATTATTACATCGTATTCCCTGAAAAGGTTGTCATTGTAATCAGATAAAAAAAAAGGATAGGCTGTTACATTAACGTTGCTATTGATTTTTTCTAATGCTTTTTTTAAAACGTTGACCTTTTTTTTGCCTACATCAGATTCCTTATAAGCGATTTGCCTATGCAAATTTTTAAGTTCTACTTTGTCCCCATCTAGGATACCTACCTTTCCAATTCCAGCACCAACAAGGAAAAGGGAAACGACATTGCCTAGGGCACCTGCTCCTATTACTAAAGCGCTGCTTTTTTGCAACTTTTTTTGGTGTTGCATCCCTTTAGAAAACAACTTAATTTGGCTGATGTATCTGTTGTTTATAGATGTATCATTCATATCCAAATGGGGATTGGGTTATATTCCAATTATAATAAGGCTTATTTGTAATTTTAGATGCAGGCACATTGCCTTTTATTATTGCCTTGTTTACAGCTTCTTCTACGGGTATGGCTTTTTCTATTGCCTTCTTTACATCATTAGCTTCAATGTAAGGTTTTCCGCCAACTTTAGAAAGATCCCCAGCTACTCTGATAATACCTCCTAGTTCCCTCAACCTCAAAGTTAAAGCATCAGATTTGTTATCATAGTATTTAGCCCTTCTACTAGCTTCTTTTATTATTTCTAATACTGCTTCTTTTGTTGCATGTGGAATTTTGCCGTCGTTGTTTATTTCTTGTGCTATAAACTGGATTAGCTTTATCCTGTTAGCTTCAGTATCTGGCATTGTTGTATTAAGCAAAATTTCATAACCATTGCCCAGAATACGAGATCTAAGTGGTGGTAAAATATATGGGATATCTTCTATGTTAGCCGCCCCTACAAAAATAAAATCACAAGGTACATTATCTACTCTTACACTTGCGCCTGCGCTCTGTGGATTTCTTCCTGCAATAGGGAATTTTTTTTCCTGCATTGCTGTTAAGAGATACCTTTGCATTTGACCAAGTTGTGGCAACTCATCAATAAACAGGACACCTTCATATGCTTCATGCATTGCACCTGCTATTACCCGTTCAAATGGAAGCTGCCCTAGTGGTGGAGTACCACCGTAGGGATCATGTTTAACATCTCCTAAAAGTTCTGTTTCACTTGCGCCTGTAGCCATTACGAATGTGCTTCTATCCAATGGAACCAGCACCTTGCTAGGCCTTTTTCTAGCGTTTTCCCTTCTTTTTTCTAATGCTTTTTGGTTAAGGATTTTTACTTTGTTTTCACCTGCCCTTTCATAGGAAACGATTTCTTCTACCCCATTTATAACGCGTGTAGATTTAACAGATTCTGTCCCTGGTAATTTAGACATAGTAACTTCTAGTAAACCCCCTAACAAATCTTTGAATGGGCCAGATGGCATATTTGGAAGTGCACCTTCCTTAACGTTGTTGCACGAAGGGCACCGTATTTCAGTATAACTAGAATAGGCACCACAATTAGAACATCTATAACCTAGTTTTTCTGCGATATCTGGTGGTATTTCCTCCACGCTTACAATTTCACCATCCATTACATGCTTGAATTCCCTTTCTGCCATTACTTGAGACCTTGTAAGCACTTCGATAAAAGGCCTTTCTGGATTTTCAGGATTATGGACAACACGTATTTCTTTTTCAGGTGGAGGTATATGGAATGATATAGCCTGGGCAGTCATTGATTTGCCCACACCTGGTGGGCCAAATAGAAGTAAATGCCTGCGTTGGAAAGCTGCTATTCTTGCCACTTCTACTGCTTCATCTTGTCCTATTATTCTTAGCAATGGGTCAGATGGTATTTTGACATTTTCTGTAGTTTCTAGGGAATCAATATCAAACCCTTTTAAGGGATCCATTTCTTTCATAGTTCAAGATCCTTTCTTGTAATTAATTTTAGATTTGCAGGAACTCTAATTATATCACCTATACGTAACCCAACTACAACCTTTACACCTTTGCTTTCTGCTACATCAATTAGCCTTTGGCTCAGCACACCATCAAGTATTATTTTTGCTGGAGATACATCCCCTTGGAGTAAGATATCCACTAAATTTTTAATTTCTATATCCTTGATAATATTATCGTTTTCATCTAACATTCTTGCTTTATAGGTTCCAATAATTGCTTGCATCATTTTTTTATAATTTTCTAGCCCAGGAGATAACATTTTTTTTGGTTCTAATCCTTGTGGCTTATTTTGTGGTTTTTGTATACTTTGCTGATTAGGCTGTTGGACCTGCATAGCTGTGTTATCAACATTTTGTATATGCACATTTTGTGCATTTAAATTGTTATTGGACATTGGTTTTTTTTCTGGAATTTTCTGGTTGGTTAATGGACTTGTTGGATTTGCATGGTTCATATTGCTTGTGCCATTATGTGCATTGCTAATGGTTTGCTCTTTTGGTTGTTGAGATTGATTTTGGCTTTGTTGTTCACTGTTATTGGATTCTGAAGGATCACCGTACAATTCTAGATACTGATCCAATGTTATTTTGTTTCTCAGGCATTTCATAATTTGTTTTTGGGTAAGCTCTTCTACTTCCGATCCACGTGGTGCTCTTGCTACGTAATCAATATCTGCTACTTGTAGCAACTCTCTTAGAATTAGTTCACCACCCCTATCACCATCTACAAATGCAGTCACGGTTTTTTCTTTGCTTAATTCTTTAATTGTTTCTGGTATATTAGTTCCTTCTACTGCAATTGTATTTTTGATTCCATGTTTTAATAGGTTTATTACATCAGACCTACCTTCTACTACAATTATCGCATCGCTTTTATCTACGTGTGGACCTGCTGGCAATTTCTCTTTACCATATGCTACTATTTCATCTATTTGGATAGAAGATCTTACCGCTTCAGTAAGGTCAGAACTGATATTTTTATTTTCTTCTACTAGTTTTCCTAATATCATCTTTGCTTTTTCTATTATTTTGGTTCTTCTTGTAAGCCTTACATCTTCTACACCTGTTACCTCTATTTTAGATTTGCACGGACCAATTCTATCAATTGTTTCTAAAGAGGAGGCTAAAATTGCAGTTTCTACAATGTCCAAACTAGAAGGGATTGTAATAGTTCCTTCTGTTTTCCCTTTTTGGGACTGTATTTCTACTTCAATTCTTCCCATTCTTCCACTTTTTTGTAGGTCTCTCAAATCTAAATCATCGCCTAATAACCCTTCAGTTTGCCCAAATACTGCGCCTACTACATCTGGCTTATCTATAATTCCATCTGCGTATATTTTTGCATGTATTAGATATTTTGTTGTTGTTGAATCTATATTCATTTAAACCACCTTTGTTAGCAACACAGATGTTATTAAAAAAAGGGTCGTTACTTCACTTTCACCACACATTTTTTGCTTGAGTAAAGAAATGAAAGTGATATGTAATGACCCCTCATTTTAATTACACCTATTATTACTAAAGCATTTATTGATAATCAGATATAAAGAAATTTCTCTTGAAATAAAATGCCTTAAAAAACTCATAAATAGTTAGGATGTTATATACTTTCTATGAACGAGGATCAATTGGTGTTGGATATTATTAGTGCCATTGAAAAAGCTGAAACTGTTTTACCAGATGATGTAGTTAATGTGTTAACCAATTCTAAAGGCAAAGAAGTAAATCCTAGTGCTGTATCTCAATATAACTCTATATTAAAAAATGTGGAACTAGCAAAAACAAGAAAATTGCCAATATGCCAAGATACTGGTACAATGACATTTTATATTGATGTTGGATTTGATTTTAAATATACAAAAGAGATTAAAAAAGCAATATTAAAGGCTGTGCCTATAGCGACCAGTAAGATACCAATAAGATCCAATGCTGTTGACCCTTTCAATGGAAAGAATATGGAAACTAATGTAGGGGAACATATACCTAATATATATTGGAATTTAGTAGAGGGAGATACTGCAAAAATACATTTATTGCCTAAAGGAGGGGGTAGCGAAAATTGCTCTACTTTAGCTATGTTAAAGCCAGGTGAGGGCATCAAAGGCATTAAAAAATTTATTGTAGACCATGTAATAAAGTGTGGAGGAAACCCTTGCCCTCCAACTATTTTGGGGATAGGCATTGGAGGTGGAGCCGAACTATCACTGATTCTAGCTAAAAAATCACTTACTAGAAAAATAGGTTCTAGGCATCCAGAGAAGAGAATTGCAGATTTAGAATTGGAAATACTAGATCTTGTAAATAAGACTAATGTTGGAGTAATGGGATATGGGGGTGTTACCTCTGTGCTTGATGTTCATATTGAATACGCAGCTCGCCATCCAGCTTCATTGCCGCTTGGTATTGTAGTTCAGTGCTGGGCAGATAGGAGGGCTGAGATTAATATAAGTGCAGAGGGAAGGATAGAGGTGATCTAAAATGGAACTTCACATTAAAGTACCGGAAGAAATTGACAAAATAACTCAATTAAAGGTAGGGGATATACTATATGTTACTGGGAAAGTATTTACTGCAAGGGATGAAGCCCATGAACATATGTTAAAAATGGCTGAAAAAGGCGAAAAAGTGGAATTTGATACTTCTAAAATGATATTGTACCACTGTGGTCCAGTCATGAAAAAAAACCATAAATGGAAGGCTGTAGCTGCAGGGCCAACCACTTCAGCTAGAATGGAGTTATTTGAAAAGGAATTTATTGAACACTATAAAACAAGGATCATTGTAGGGAAAGGTACAATGGGCAACAAAACAGCACAAGCATTGAAGGAAATTAGGGGTGTATATGCAACATTTACTGGTGGAGCAGGTGCACTTGCAGCGACTTCTTTTGAAGAAGTGGAAAATGTATATTGGCTTGAAGAATTGGGTATGCCTGAAGCAGTATGGATTTTTAATGCTAATGATTTTGGGCCCCTTGTTATATCAATCGATAGTGCAGGAAATAACTGGAATGCTATGAAACAAGGCAATTCTGAAAAAATAAAAGAAGAGATATTCAAAGAGATAGATAGAAACTAGAAAACTAAATATACCATTATTAATATCTGTATATTAATGGCCCATAAAAAGAGATATACTTCTACTGAGGAAAAAAAAGGGTATAGCAAAGATAATGATATAAACAATAGCATTGTTTATAAAAAATTAAGGAGAAACCTTTTAAGAATTGCTTTTGTTATTGTTATTGTATTGCTCATTTCTTCATTTGTTTGGACAGAATATCAATATTCACAAAGATCGCCTACAACTGTTAATTATTCATCATATTCTACTAATACCACAAGCAAAAATACATTGATTGGCAAACCAGAGATAGATTTTTCTCTTCTGGATACGAGTAATATTACAATATCTTTAAGCATGTTTAAAAATCATAGCTTGCCAGTATTTTTAGAATTTTTTGCTCCTTGGTGCCCTCATTGCATAGAACAAGGGCCTATCATTAAAGAGTTATACCAAAATTATTCTAGTAAAGTTGCGTTCTATTCAGTATCTGTTCCATGGGATAATGTAAATTACAGTGAATTATACCATTTTGAATTTTCTAATAATTATACATGGTTTTTTTCATTGATACCTTCCAATGAGATATCAATATTGACGGATTACAATGTATCAGGTGTTCCTACAATATACATAATAAACTCACAGGGCATAATAAAATATTCTTATACTGGAACTACCCCATACAATGTTTTAAGTGCGGATTTAGAAACGTTAAAATAAAATTTTAAATGTGTTAGTTAAGATAATGCTTTTACCATTTTTACTACTGCTTCTACGGCTTGTTTTGCATTTTCTATTCTATCCTGTGCTTGCAATCTGTTTTCACCTGGTCCAGTAATACCCAATGCAACTGGCTTCCCATAATCCACGGCAAGGTCAAGCAATTTCCTCACGGATTGGTTTATTATCAACTCATCATGTTGGGTTTCCCCGTGAATAACTGCACCTAATGTAACAACACCTTGGATTTCAGAATCTTTTAATAATTTAGCTACTGCTAAAGGCATATCGAATACTCCTGGTACTAACAAAATATTCTTAATTTCAACCCCCAAAAACTCAGCATGTGTTTTTGCCCTTTCAACCATCATGTAGGTAACATCGTAGTTGAACTCACTTGCTACAATACCAATTTTTATTTTCCCCATATTTAAACCACCGGCCCTTTATCTTTTCCACCTTGCCTTAATCCCATTCCTTTGTTTGCACTTAAATAACTAGGATTGAATAGCATATAATAAACATTTCTAGCATGTTCCCTTGCCCTATTAATAGATAATTCTTTTAGTTCTTTTTCATTTTTTGCTTCATCTTCATGTACAAAGACTTCTATAATGTGCTTATTGGTCATTAATTGAACCATGATTATTCCATTTGAAGCTTCATCTGCACACATTTTATCAATTGGCATATTGCCTGGCATGCCAAAAGCCATAACAATATCACAATTTTCTTTTTCCAACAATATTTTGCATTCTACAGGTAGGTCTTTAATTCCTGGAACAGTTCTTTTTACTATTTCAATGCCATGTCCCATAGAGTGTAGTTCATCCTCGGCTTCCGTTAACATATCTACTCTAGAAAAAGTTGTATCTACCATTCCTACTTTTTTCATATAACAATGAAAATTGTTTCTTATTAATAAGGATATTCAATATTTTTGGTTTATAGCATGAAATGAAATATCTTGTTAACAAATCTTTTTATAACGTCATGCTTTTTAATATCTGATAAAAATGATAGATAAGACGATACACAAAAACATACTGGAACTCGTTGGGAATACACCTATCGTTGAATTAAGCAAAATTTTTGAAGGATACCCTTTTAGGGTTCTTGCAAAACTTGAATTTCTCAATCCTGGTGGAAGTGTAAAAGATAGAGTAGGAATAGGGATGATACTTGATGCCGAAAAAAGAGGGCTTATTAAGCCAGGGAGTACAGTTATTGAATCCACTTCAGGAAATACCGGTGTAGGGGTTGCTTTAGCTGCAGCTGTTAAGGGTTACAAAGCAATTTTTACTATACCAGACAAAATGAGCAAGGAAAAAATAAGGCTTTTAAAATCATTAGGTGCAAAAGTTATTGTAACCCCTACAGGATTGCCTTATGAAGATCCCAACAGTTACTATGGTGTTGCTAGAAGGCTTGAAAAAGAGATTCCAGGTGCGTTGTACCTTAACCAATACACCAATCTAAGCAATCCGGAAATACATTACCAAACGACAGCTCCGGAAATACATGAACAATTAGAAGGAAAATTAGATTATTTGATTATTACAATGGGTACTGCTGGGACGATAAGTGGTTGTGGTAAATATTTTAAAACCCATTTACCACATGTTAAGATCATAGGAATAGATCCAGAAGGATCCATACTTGAACATTATTTTAGAACTAAACAGATAATAAAAGGGAAGGTATATAAGGTTGAGGGAATTGGAGAGGATATGATTCCAGATGTAGCTTTCTTTGAATATATAGATGATATCATAAAAACGAACGATACAGAATCATTCAAAATGGCAAGGAAATTAGCAATAATGGAGGGATTACATGCTGGTGGTTCTAGTGGAGCGGCTATCGCTGGGATAATGAAATACAAGGATCATATCAAGGAAGGTTCTACTGTGGTAACTATTCTTGCTGATCGTGGTGAAAGATATTTAACCAAGTTCTATAACGAGGAATGGCTTCTTGACAATGAATTTGACAAAGCTAACCTTAAAATAAAGGATTTTGTTGATATTAATAAATATGCTGATGAATTGTTTTCAATAACTCCAAAAACTAATATACAGAAAACCCTCAATATGTTTAACAAATATAATTATTATGTATTGCCTGTTTTCGATGGAACCAACAATGTTGGGTCAATACAGAAATCTATATTGTTAAAGGCAGTTATTGAAGATTCTTTAGATATGGAAAGGCCTATAATGCCTTACATGGGATTGCCTTTAGGCATGTTATCCCTCAATGACCGCCTAAGCTCTTTGTACCATTCACTTAAAATTTATGAAGGAGTTGTACTTATAGGAGATGACAAAAAAATTTTTTTCACAAGAGAAGATTTTATAAAAAATATCGATTTAGGGGGTGACATTTTTGAAGTTTAGGACTTTGGCTGTACATGCTGGGAGTGAACCAGATCCTCTAACAGGAGCTGTTAATGTACCTATTTATATGACCTCAACCTATGCACAGGAATCTCCAGGTGTTACAAAAGGTTACGAATACTCCCGTACTGATAATCCAACACGGCAAGCACTTGAGAAAGCAGTTGCAGAGATTGAACACTGCAAGTATGGTACAGCGTATTCCTCTGGCATGGGTGCAATAACTACATTGCTTCTTTCTTTAAGAAAAGGGGATGAAATTATTTCTACTTCTGATTTGTATGGTGGAACATATAGAATTTTTGAAAAGGTTTTTTCTAATTTAGGCATTAAGGTAAATTATATAAACACACTAGAGGAGGCAGGAATTTTATTTAACAAGAATACAAAAATGGTATGGATTGAAACCCCATCTAATCCATTATTGAAGATATATGACATACAGGCTTTTGCAGATGTTGCACATGATCATGACGCAATGCTTGTTGTAGATAACACTTTTGCTTCTCCATATTTCCAGAACCCAGTTAAATACGGGGCGGATGTTGTTTTGCATAGTACTACCAAGTATATAGGGGGCCATAGTGATGTTGTAGGTGGGGCTATTTGCACCAACAACGAAGAACTTCATTCTAGAATCAAATTTTTACAAAATGCAGCTGGTGCTGTTCCATCACCATTTGATTCTTTTCTTACGTTAAGAGGAATAAAAACCCTACCTTTGAGAATGGAGGCACATATGGAAAATAGTTTGGCTATTGCTAATTTCCTTCTTACTTGCAAAAAAGTTAAGCGAGTATATTACCCAGGTGATTCAAGCTCACCTTATTGGGACATAGTAAAAAAGCAGATGTATGGATATGGAGGGATAGTCTCTTTCGTATTAAATGGTGGGATAGAGGAATTAAACAAATTTTTAAAAAATCTTAAAATTTTTAAAATTGCAGAAAGTTTGGGTGGTGTAGAATCTTTAATAGAAGTTCCATCTATTATGACACATGCTTCTATACCTAAGGAGGAACGGGAAAAACGTGGCATATATGATACCTTAGTTAGGATCTCTGCAGGTATAGAGGACACAGAGGATCTTTTAGAGGATTTGTCTAGGGGGTTTGAATTTTAATGCTTAAGCTTTATGATACATTGACTAAAAAATTAAGGCCATTTAATCCATTGCATGGAAATAGGGTGTATATGTTTGTATGTGGCATTACACCTTATGATTCACCTCACTTAGGGCATGCAAGAGCATATGTTTTTTATGATACATTAGCTAAATATTTGATGTACAAAGGATACGCTGTTTTTTACCTGCAGAACGTAACAGACATAGATGATAAAATAATTAACAAAGCCAAGAATGAAAATAAAAAAGTGGGAGATATTTCTTCAACCTATTTTTCTGAATACTTGAATATGATGGATAAATTGCATGTGGATTCCGTTACATGGTATGCTAAAGCAACGGATTACATTGAAGAGATAAAAGAGCAGATTAAAATTCTTGTTAAAAAGGGATATGCCTATTCTTCAAATGGTTCAGTTTATTTCAGAGCATCAAAATTTGAAGATTTTGGAAAGCTTTCTGGCCAAATAAGAGAAAATTTGGAAGAAGGTGCCCGTGTAGATATAGACCCCAATAAAGAGAATCCCGAAGACTTCGTTTTATGGAAAGGATATAAAGAGGGGGAACCTTTCTGGGAGTCCCCATGGGGACCAGGTAGGCCAGGATGGCATATTGAAGATACTGCTATTGCATTACACCATTTTCATGAACATTATGATATTCATGGTGGGGGAATGGACCTTGTTTTTCCGCACCATGAAGCAGAAATAGCACAAGCGGAAGCAACAACAGGTGTAAAGCCATATGTAAATTATTGGGTACATGTTGGTCTTGTAAACGTAGAAGGAAAAAAAATGTCTAAGTCTTTAAACAATTTTATTACCATTAAAGATTTGCTAAACAAATACAATGCAGAAACAATAAGGTTTTTCATTCTTAATAATGAGCATTCTAAACCATTGGAGTTTAGCTATAATGCACTTAATGAAGCCAATTCTGCATTGGAAAAATTAGTTAGGTTTTACAATAAACTAGATGACATAAATTTCAATGAAAATTATGACCAAGAACTTGAACATATCATAAACTTATCAATAGAAAGATTTTTTGAAAATCTGGATAACGATTTATCTTTTAGGGAAGCCTTCTCAATTTTATTTTCTATGATGGGAGATGTTTATAAAAAAATAGGGGATAGAAAAGGAAACGTTGAACAATATAAAAGAATAAAGGCATTCCTCGTTGATGTGGGAATCATTACTTCTATATTTCCAGATAAAAAGGAAGGTACGGATACATTGAATTTATTGATTGAAAAATTAATAGAGTATAGAAAGGTATTGAGAAACAATAAAAAATATGATGAAAGTGATTACATAAGGGCATTGCTAAATGATACTGGCATTGAAATTGAGGATTCTAGTGGGCAGATAAAATGGCATATTAAAAGATAAAATTTAATAAAATAAGGTTTGAAGGATCACTGACATACTCTCCTCGCTAAAGCTTCGGAGGTTCTCATTTTTGCACTTATTTCCGCATCATTTCTCACGACAAGCAGTTTTGCGAGAACCCATTACAGAGTTTTGAGGTCTTCACTGCCCTTGAAGTTGCCCCTCTGGAGCATCAGTGTCCCCTTTGCATGCATCCCTGTCTGGATGCAATCGAAATAAGTCTTTATCCTGTTCCTCTGTATGGGCAGTGAAACAGGGGCATTCTCAACCTTATTACTGGAGACCTGATGGAACAACCAGCAACCAAGGATTTGATTGTACGGCTTTCTCAGAGAGGAGTTCCGTACACAATTTTAAATGTTTCCAGAAATATAAACGTTTAGCAATTCATCTCATCCATGAAGACCGGAGCTTTCTTGCTTATTTATTTGTAACAAAAATGTATCACTTGGTTTAAGATTTAGGTAATATTGGCCAAATGATCAAGCTTAGTTTTTTGCCTCTACTAAAATAATGAAATAAAATACTACTAATCGGGGAATATGTATTTTTCAGTCAATTTTTTATCCATTTTTATAACTTTTTTTTCCTCTTCAGTTTTTATTTTTTTTTCGATAAAAGCTTCTGCAATTGTGCCTGTTAAGTTTATAGATAATGCCTTGGCTTCAGCAATCAAATTGAAATATTCATATTTTAATTTAGATAATTCACCATCTAGTTCAAAAGGCATTTTCATTTTTTTATTCAACTCCTCTTTTCTTTCTAATGCCTCATTGTACAAGGTAATTATTTCACTTTCTTTTATTTTTTTATGTTCTATCTTTTTTAATGCTGAGATTAGTTCATCATCAGTAATTTCTAAATTTTTAATTATTTTCTCTGCATCCATTTTATAATCGCCTATCCCTTAATTCATCAATCCTTTTTTGGATATAATCTATATCTTTTTTAACTTCTTCAATATTTTTGGTATAAAATTCGATTTCTTTTATCATGTTTTCTTTTTGTACGTCTAATTCTTTGATTTTTTCTTTATAGGTTTTTATTTTTTCATTTAGTATGTAATAAAGAGCCTCCATTAAGTCATTTTTATCGATTTCTTTGCCATTTATTTCCATTGAATATCAAACATGCCAACAACTTTTCATTATAAAAATTCTTGCTTTATCAAAGATAAACATTAAAAAGATTTAAAAGGTTTTTAAAAGTTTTTGACTATAGCTAATTTCTGTACGTGTATAGGCAGATTCATTGTTATTGGGTTCATGCTTGTATGCATCGTTATTACTGCTGCATTGGCATTGCTCATGTACC
>Ga0080003_1000009_pt1 | contig 142207 bp, 136 predicted proteins | sample JossMetagenome_FD_69206 | JGI IMG/M metagenome (GOLD analysis project Ga0080003, IMG submission 69206) | Hot spring microbial communities from Joseph's Coat, Yellowstone National Park, USA - JC2_E (SPADES assembly) (version 2) | ecosystem: Environmental > Aquatic > Thermal springs > Hot... | reverse complement strand
GTTTTTAAAACAAAGCATTCAACAAGAACAAGCTCAATAAAGGTACATATAAAGTTGTTAGAGAAAAAATACCAACACTACCATCTGCTCTCGTACAAACTGCAATGGATACTGCATCTGAAGCACTAAAAAGAACAGAACTTAAGAAGAAAATAAAGAGGAAATCTCTAACAATAAGATATGATAATAGAACATTCAAATTCTATCCCGATTAACATAGCATATCCTTAACAACAGTGCAGGGAAGATTGGTTTATCCAGTGGCACATTCCCCTTTGATTAACAAATACAGGGGTGAATACACAAATGCCCAACTTGTAATAGATGAAAAAAGTAAAAGAATATTCATAATGGTTCAGGTGAATATTAAAGATAAGGAGGTGATTAAGAAAGAAGATGCGAAAGTATTAGGAATAGATATAGGTATAAAGAACATAGCAATACTTTCGAACAATATATTTTTCAACAACAAACATGTAAGGGAATTGAAAGGAAGATATCAGTATTTGATGAGAAAATTACAGCACTTAGGCACTCGTTCCGCTCATAGAAAATTGAAAAAATTGAGCGGAAGAGAGAGACTGTTCGTGCGTGATGTAAATCATACAATCTTAAAGAAAATAGTTTCACTTCCCTATGATGTATTTGCTCTTGAAGCATTAAATCCCGCATATATGAGAGAGAATGGACATAGCAGGAGATTCAGAAAGATGCTTGGTTCATGGTCTCCAGCAGAACTCCAGAAATTCATGGAATACAAAGCTCAGGACGCTGGAAAGTTCTTAATATACGTAAACACGAATTACACATCACAGAGATTCTCTAAATGCAGCCATATAGATAAAATTAACAGGTATGGTTCAGTATTCAAATGCAAAAACTGCGGTTTCGAGCTTCATGCGGATTTAAATGCCTCAAGAAACATTGAAGTACTTGTTAAATCTGAGTACTTCAGGCTGTTGTCAACCAGCCAATCACTTTGTTTCAATGAAACTCCACTCACGGGTAGAGGGGGAGACCAGCAACAAGCTCAGAAGCTTTAGCGAGGAGTATTTGACTTAAGCCCTAAAGGATTTAAGATTTGCTACTTACCCATAACAATATCTCTAAAATCTTTGGTTTAGAAAAACTAAAATGTAAAAGTTTTTTTATCTCCATTCTTATCCATTTTCTTGTGGAGGTCAAATTTTGACCAACATAATAGCACACCAGGACTCTGACGGTATAATTTCTGCATATTTAATACAGAAATATGTTGACAGAGCTGAGAGAATCATATTTTCTAATCCGTCTACGATTAAGGACGCGATTGCAAGATCCATAATAGGTGAAATAAACCTGGACAGGCTATATATTATAGATATTGCAGGTAATGACCACGCAGTTCATCTATCATCTGTTTATGGAAAAACAATTTGGATTGACCATCACCAGTGGGCGCCAGAAACAAAATATGAAAATGTTGAAATATACATAATGGCGGAACCAAGTGCGGCACAGGTTGTCTCTAATGTTTTCAATATAGATGATTATATGGTAGAAATGGCAAACCATATAGACCAGAACGATCTAAAGACTTCGTTGGAAAGGGATTTCAGAGATCTTATTTCAGCCATAAGGCTTTATAAGGGAAGGGCAGTGCAAAAAACACTTGAAGATCTTGTTAATGATCTTACAAAAAGGGAAGTAGAAAAAATCATAAGTGAAAATCATGAAATGATTGAAAATTTCAGGAAATACATTGATGGAATAAGAAAAAAGATTGAGAATGATATAATTTTCATGAAAATCAATGGTAAAAATATTGCAATTTTAGAGACAGATGAAAATATACCTGTTTATAAAATTGAAGAAGCAATAGACTCTTCCAGATGGGATGTTCTTATTGTAAAATATTTAAGGTATGGTAGGGATTATACATATACAAAACTGGAATTCAGATCTAAGAATACCGATGTCCTGAAAATTGCCAGAGCCTTTGGTGGTGGTGGACATGTTTTTGCGGCTGGAGCATCATTGAATGGAATAATCTCATTCAATGACATAATTAACGCAATAAATCTTTTTATTTGATTACAGATAATAATATTTGCTTGCCTTCTGGTAAATGGCTAGTTTAACTGCATCCTCTATTAATTTTCCCCTGGTAAGTTTATCGTTGGTAAGAAAACCTATGGCTCCATTCTTACTTCCTATGTTCAATGTACCATAATACTCATCAAATCTTTTACCTATTTCACCATCATCAAAGTATTCCATAAACGTATCAGGATAAACAAATCCCATGCTTCTGGAATAATTTGTATTCCCTAGCTTGTCAACGATAACAATGTAATGAACATCAAAATATTTTTTCACATAATTATCCCATATTAATCCTGCCTCTATACCAACGCCATAATCACCTTCTTCCAAAGCTACATTAGCCCTTTTGTAGGCACAGTACATTAATTCCTTATCAAATGGCTGGCTTTTAAGATTTTCAACCTTTTTAGAATGAACTTCAAAATCTTTAAAAAATTCAGAAAAAGCTCTTTCAACTGCCTTTAATTTTATCTCATTATCAGAGCCAACGTTTATTACAATTCTCCTCAACCTTTTTCCAAATTTGTCAATATCCCCAGACACTATCCTCGTTGAAGCAATAGGAATGAGATCCTCAGCGAGAACCCTGCCGACATTATAAATTTTCAATTCCCTAAGACCCTTATTCTTTCTTATTCTATTTATTTCCTTTGCGTATAACCTCGTTTCATAGGATACAACAATTGCATCAAAATCCTCATTTATGGTGGGCCCGTAATGGTCGTTTATCTTTCTTATTTCATAATTTTTACCAAAATTTTTAATATAATTTTCAAGATTTTTATATCTTATTTCATAAGGATTTACGGTATATTTTCTAGTGATCCTTGCAAATTCATCGCTTGTAAGACCAATAAGAACTTCATCACCAATATCAAATGCTTTATCAATAAGACTTTTATGGCCCAGATGAAGTATATGAAATGTACCACCAACAGCTACTCTCATTCAAACCACTTAATCAGTTAATGTAAAAGAGTATTAATTTTTATCCAATGTAATTTTATTCATCTTTAACATTCAATTCCTTCATTATCATATCCATGGTTTCCTTTGGATCCCTATAATAATTTGTGATAATCTTCCAAATGTCCCTGAAATCTGTAATATTTTTCTGATCAAGGTATTTTATTACATTAATCCTCCTTTCAAATTCTTTGTCCATTTCATCATGTGTCCAGTTTTTGAGGTTAATGATCTTGTCAAAAAGATAGCTATGACCTTTAAAAATAAACCTATCTTTTTTTGGATCCCATTCAAATACAACATTTGTGATCAATTCGTTTGTTTCTGGTTCAAAACCAACAATTTCTACAATCTCTTTTATTCTTCTTACAAGTTCATCCTTTACCTTTACCTGTGTCTGTATGATCACATTGTTTAAAGCGGTCATGAGAATACGAGGTGTTCCAATTGGTGGATTTTCAAGTCTGTTCACCATTGCTTTAACTGATTCAGCATGCATTGTTGAATATGTTGTATGACCTGTAGCCATGGCCTGGAACATTGTGTACGTTTCCTTGCCTCTCACTTCACCTACGATAATATACCTTGGTCTTTGCCTCAACGCAGCCCTTACAAGATCATACATGTCTATTTCACCTGATGCTTTTCCTGCCATGCTTTTTTCTCCGACACCGCTTCTAGTTGTACCAGGTATCCAGTTTTGATGTGGTAAATTTATTTCCCTAGTATCCTCTATACTAACAATTTTTGAAGCTGGTGGTATAAATATCGCAATGCTGTTCAAGGTAGATGTCTTCCCGCTGGCCGGGCCACCTATAACAATCATTGATTCACCAAGTTCAACACCTAACCAGAGATATGCAACCATTTCTGGACTTGCAGTGCCAAATTTTATAAGATCTGTTGGAGTAAAGGGCTTTTCCTTGAACCTCCTTATTGTAAAGGTGCCACCTCTTGTTGTAACTTCCCTGCTATATGTTGCCTGTACCCTATGGCCCTCTGGTGTAGTGCCATCAAGTATAGGATCCGATACGGATATCTGTTTCATGCATTTCTGGCCAATGTAAACTATAAAACTGTTTAATTCATTATCATCCTTGAAAATAATGTTCGTTTTTATGGAACCATAAACCCTGTGATAAACGTAAATTGGTATATTCACACCATCGCAGGATATGTCCTCAACATTTTCATCGTTTATTAAAGGATCAATTTTCTGATATTTTATGAAATCCCTTTTTACGTAATAAAAAATTCTTTCCATATCAATCTCTGAAACATTAATCATCCTTGATTCAAGAAACTTTTTAACTGATTCTGTCAAGTACTGCTCTTTTTCTACTTGTGTTCTAAGATACCATTCAAATTTTAATGTCTGGTTTAATGATGAGTAAACAACGCTCAAAATTGAACTGAGTTTGGAGCTTAATGGAGGCTCTATTGCCTCATAATAATATTCAAAATTTTTCGTATCAAAAAGTATTCTTGCAAATGTATAGGGATAAGTGATTTTATAAATTTTTTCAATTTTAAAATCCGGATTATCAACCTTTGGAATGGGCGTAAGGCTGGAAAGTGTTGTCTCGCCCTGAACAGCCTTTACTTTCTTTGGCATTCTGGATTTAATAATTTTTGAATAAATCTTTAATGTATAATTATTTAGACCCTTAAGCTGTGGGCTTTCCTTTTCCACCAATGTGAACACCTCATTAAATTAAGTATCAAAGTACTATTTAAATATTCTTATGTACAACCACATTATCCTTGCCTGCCTGGAGAAGTACTATATTCTCACCCTCCAACATTGTTTGTTTTTCAAACTTGAATTTATCTGGACCTATAAACTTGCCTTTATACTCAATACCGTTTTTCAATGACTCTGGATCAATATTCGAAATGTGTTTTACGAATTCCTGAACTTCATTTTTCAATATTGGGCCTAATTTTGAAAGATCTGGTTCTGCATTCAAAATTTTTTCATATACATTCATATTTCCAGAGATTTCCACATCATCAATTTTCAAGGATCTAGAAATTAATTCCCTTGACTCCTCAAATATTTTTTTATTATCAGTAATTATTGTAATTTTTTTAATATTATTCATGTTATTTTCTATCTTCCATCTCCTGAGAACTGCAACTAAGTCTTTAATCCTTCTTCCCTCTTCAATGAATTCTATTTTGTAAGGTTCCGGCCATTGTTCTAAATGTATGGATATTTTTTTCTCATATCTTGAAAATATCCTATGGTAAAGTTCCTCTGTGATATGTGGAAGAAAAGGTGCGTATAGCTTTAGAATGCCTAAAAATATCTTATATAGTGTTGCCTTTGTTCCGGCATCAGTTTTTGCCCTGTACTTGATCATTTCAATGTAATGGTCTGCAAATACATGCCAGAAGAAATCATCAAGCTCTCTTATAGCTTTGTCGTATCTGTACATTTCCATGTATGATGTAATATTTTTTACGAGCAATGAAAATTCAGACAATATCCATTTATCAACAATATCTGAGGATTCTGAATCAATCTTTGATGCAATATTCATTTCTATGAAATTTCCTACGTTCCAGAGTTTGTTCAATAATTTTCTCCCATGGATTATTTCTCTCTTCCTAAAAGGTGTATCCTCTCCGGGCATACATGTTGCAGTGAAGTATCTGAATGCATCTGTTCCAAACTCTTCAATTATCTTTAAAGGATCAACAACATTGCCCCAAGAGGCATGCATAGGTCTTCCGTCCTCAGCAAGAATATGACCATCGATGAATATATCCCTCCAAGGCTCTTTTCCTGAAATAACCTTGCACCTGAACAGGGAATAAAAAGCCCATGTCCTTATTATATCATGCGCCTGAGGCCGAAGGCTCATAGGATAAAGTTTTTTGAACTTTTCATCATCACGGTAAAGATAGGCATTATAAAGTGGGGAAATAGAGGAATCAACCCATGTATCAAAAACCTCATCACTTCCCTTGAGTTCGGATCCACAAACTGGGCATTTCTCAACCGGTGGCCTTTCCACTGTTGGATCAATATAATCGTTCCTTCTCATCAAATCTTCTTTTTTTGGATAAATAATATGACCATTTTTGCATATCCAAGCTGGTATTGGTGTAGCGAAATATCTCTGCCTTGAAACAACCCAGTCCCATTCAAGGCTTTTTGTCCATTCTTCTAACCTTTTTTTCATAAATTCTGGAAACCATTGTAATTTCTCTGAACTTTTTAATATTTCGTCCTTGAGTTCCACTGTTTTTATGAACCATTGTTCCTTGTTTATTATTTCGAGCGGTGTACCACACCTCCAGCAGGTTCCAACATTATGCCCTATTTCCTCAATCTTTACAATTCTTTTTTCCCTGTTAAGATCATCAATTATTCTTTTTCTTGCCTCTGAAATAGGCAAATTAGCATATTTACCTGCAATTTCTGTCAGTCTCCCATCTTCATCAAGGCTCCTTATTATTTGAAAACCGTATTTTTTTATAAGTTTTAAATCGTTTTTATCTCCTATGGAGCAGACCATCTCAATGCCTGTCCCAAAATTCATATCTATGGAATCATCAGGAATAATGGGCACTTTTTTGCCAAAAATAGGTATTAAAGCGTATTTGCCTGAAAGATTTGAATATCTGGAATCATTCCTGTTGTATGATAGAAAAAGACAGGCAGGTAATAATTCAGGCCTGGTTGTTGCAATTATTACACTTCCACCGGATTCAATATCAAAATTTATGTAATATAACTTCGTACTCTTTTCAACATATTCAATTTCAGATTCAGCTATGGCAGTACCGCATCTGGGACACCAGTTAACAGGGTGCAATCCCCTGTACACAAGACCTTTCTCAGCCATATCAAGAAATGTAAGTTGTGTGACCCTTCTGTATTCAGGTGCATCCGTCTGATAATATATTGATGAATCCATGGATTCGCCCAGAATTCTGAACTGCATTTCCATTGTTTCAATTTTAGAATGTGCAAATTCCTCACACCATTTTATAAATGTGTGCCTATCCACATCTCTCATCTTGACGTTCTTTTCCTTTTCCACGTTCACCTCAATTGGCATCCCATTTACATCAAAACAAAGTGGAAAAAATACATTGTAGTTCCTCATCCTTTTATATCTTGCTATGATGTCAATGTGTGTATAGTGGGTGGCATGACCGAGATGAAGTGCACCACTGGCATACCTTGGTGGGTTATCAATTGAATACGTTTCCTTATCAGATGAAAAATCATACCTATATATTTTTTCTCTAGACCAAAAATCCTGCCATTTACCTTCTATTTCCTTAGGATCATAGTTCATTGTAAATCCTGATTGGAAGATACAATAAAAACTTTTTTAATCGTTATTAGCATGTAGGTTTATATGGATGCTTTTATTGTTTCTGCTGTTAGAACACCTATAGGTAAGTATGGTAAAGCATTTCTAAATACACCCGCTCAGGAACTTGGCAGGATAGCTGTCACAGAGGCATTAAAGAGAGCAAGTATTACTAATGACATTGTTGATGAGGTTATTATGGGCAATGTTCTGCAATGTGGTCTAGGACAGAATCCCGCAAGGCAAGTAGCATTAAAATCAAATTTTCCATATAAAATTGCCGCTTTTACCTTGAACAAGGTGTGCGGTTCAGGTTTGAAGGCGGTAATGCTTGCTGCACAGTCCATAAAAGCAGGGGATCAAGACATAGTAGTGGCAGGCGGAATGGAAAACATGAGCCAAGCACCATACTACATGAGAGGTGCAAGGTTTGGTTTGAAATATGACAATACTGTGCTTTATGATGAAATGATTTTTGATGGTTTGTGGGATGTATATAACAATGTTCATATGATTAAAACTGGAGAAGTAATTGCTGAAAAATATAATTTGACAAGGGAGGAAATTGACTGGTTTGCATATGAAAGTAACATGAAAGCGCACAAGGCTAGCGTTGACGGCACGTTCTCGAAAGAGATTGTTCCAGTGAACACAGAAAACGGTACTGTGGATAAGGATGAAGGTATTAGGCCAGATACAACACCCGAAAAACTAGCAAAACTTAAGCCAGCTTTGAAGGATGGGAAATATGTGACTGCGGGTAATGCATCACAATTAAGTGATGGTGCCTCGGCTGTTGTTGTAATGAGCGAAAAAAAGATGAATGACCTTGGTTTGAAACCTATGGCTAGGATTGTTGGTTATACAACTTCTGGTGTTGAACCATTGTATGTAATGGAAGCGCCAATCCCGGGTGTAAAGGCATTGCTTGAGAAAACGGGAATGAGCATGAAGGATATTGACCTATTTGAGCACAATGAAGCATATGCATCCGCAAGCCTTGCTGTTAAAAAAGCGTTAAATGTGCCGGATGAAATATTTAATATCCATGGAGGTGCTGTTGCATTAGGTCATCCAATTGGTGCAAGCGGTGCAAGGGTTCTTACAACATTGTTACATGGCCTTATAGAAAGAAAAGGTAAGTATGGCATCGCAACGCTTTGTCTTGGTGGTGGAAATGCTGTAAGTATGCTTGTAGAAAATATGAGGTGATGAAATGAAAGTGACCGTTTTTGGAGCAGGAACTATGGGTAGGGGCATTGTTCAGGTATTCGCAACATATGGCCATGATGTAACCATGATAGATGTGGAACAGAAATTCATAGAAAATGGCCTTAATGGAATAAGAACAAGCCTGAAAAAGTTAAAAGAAAAAAACCAGATAAGTGAAGATCCTGAAAATATACTTAAAAGAATAAAAACTAGCATAAGCATGGATGATTCAGTGGGTTCAAATTTAGTTGTTGAAGCGATAGTGGAGAAGTTTGAATTGAAAGCTGATCTATTCAGAAAACTGGATGTGATTCATGGTAGTGATGTTATATTTGCGTCCAATACTTCATCCATTTCAATTACAAGACTAGCAAGCGTTACAAAAAGGCAGGACAGGTTTGTTGGAATGCATTTTTTCAACCCTGTGCCTTTAATGAAACTTGTTGAAATAGTTAAGGGTGAATCAACGAGCGATGAAACAATAAATTTTGTTTATGAACTTGCAAAATCACTGGGAAAGATTCCTGTAAAGGTTCAGGATTATCCAGGATTTGTTGCGAACAGGATACTTATGCCATTGATAAATGAAGCTATTAACGCATTGATGGATGGTGTTGCTACAAAAGAAGACATTGACAGTGTAGCAAAATTTGGCTTGAACCATCCCATGGGTCCTCTTGAGCTCGCGGATCTAATAGGTCTTGATGTATGTCTTGACATTATGAATGTTCTTTACGTGGATTTTGGTGACCAGAAATATGCACCATCACCATTGCTAAAAAGAATGGTGGCAGCAGGAAAACTCGGTAGAAAATCTGGAGAGGGATTTTATAAATATAAATAGTTAAATTTCAATACCATTTTTTATTCTTTTTTCAATAAGATTTATTCCAAAATGGTAACCGAAATGCGTGTAAGATGGAATATCGGCTATTATGATGTTTGCATATTTTCCTGGCTCTATGGATCCAATTTTATCACCCATGTCTATAGCATATGCAGCATTAAGCGTTGAAGCAGATATTGCCTCTTCTACAGTCATTTTCATATTAAAAATTGAAAGTGATATTATTTCTTGCATATTTTCTGTATAGCAATTAGGATTTAAATCAGTTCCCAAAGCCACAGGAACATTATTTTTTATGAATTTTCTTGCATCAGCATACTCACCCTGCATCAATGTGAATGATGTACCTGGAAGAAGAACTGCAATTGTCCCTTTTTCTGCCATTTTTTTTATATTGATTTCAGGTGTTTTTAGCAGATGATCCATGGAAAGAAAATCAAAATTTTCAACCAGTGATGAACATCCAATATAACCAATTTCATCTGCATGGATTTTTAAATTAAACTTAAGAAGTTCTGCCGCCTTTAAAAATTTATATGATCCTTTCAGAGAAAATGCACCTTTATCACAAAAGATATCAATGTTTTTTGACAATTCCCTAATTTCTTTCAGTCTTGAAATTATTTTATCAATATACTCATTCTCATCCATGTTTCTTGGAATTATATGCACAAGGTAAGTGGGCACAAGGTCAATGGGATATTTTTCACCCAGTATTTTTATAATTTTAAGAAGCCTGATTTCCTGCTCAACCTCAATACCATAACCTGACTTTGCATCAGCTGCAAGAGTACCATACTGAATCATATTTTTTAACCTTTCAGATGATTCTTCTATTATCTTATTATCACTAGCATTTATTGTTTTTTCAACAGTGTAATATATACCTCCACCTCTTTCAAGAATTTCGTTGTATGTATAACCCTGAATCTTTAGTAAAAGTTCAAAATCCCTATACCCAGAAAATACTAAATGTGTATGGGCATCGACAAATGCGGGGAGAACAACCTTATTTGAAGCGTCTATTTTTTCATATTTCCCTTCAGGCAGAGATGATGATATTTTGGCTATTCTTCCATCTTCTATCCAGATATTCTTATTCCTAATAATACCGAGATCGCGCATCTCCTCCCCTTTCTTTGGTCCGCTTTTGCCCTTTGGTATGGTAAGTATTTCTGATGCATTTTCTATGACAATCATGACTGATCTATGATTTTGAAAATCTCCTTTTTCCTCTTTTCCATTTCATCCCTTGAAATCTTGTTCCAGTTATTCCCCTGTGGATCTATTGATACTATTAATGGGCCAAAATCTATAGCATCAAAAATCCATATTGCCTCTGGTGATCCCAGCTCTTCGAGAAAATAAACATTCTCCACCTTATGGAAACTCTTTGCTGCAAGTGCTCCAGCACCACCAGTATATGTTGCATATATACCCTTCACTTTTTTTAATCCCTCAGCAGTGTTATCACCCATTCCACCTTTACCCACAATGATCCTAATACCATATGCATTGATTACATCCTTTTCAAACAGATCCATTCTTGATGATGTTGTGGGTCCAGCAGCAAGAACCTTCCATTCATTACCTTCCCTTTTCACCACGGGGCCACAATGATACATTACCATTTTTGATGGATCAAATGGAAGTTTTTCATTCTTTTCATAAAGCTCAAGCATTAACTGATGCGCCTCATCTCTGGCCGTAAAGACTTTACCTGTGATAAATAGAACATCTCCCATTTTTAAATTTTCAATTTTATCAAGATCATCAGGTATTTTAAATTTGTAAATCATTACTGTTTCACCTCCACATTTCCATTAGAATCAATCTTAATTATTGCCCTCCTGTCCGCCCAACATTGTACAACAAGACCAACAGGTAGAGAGGCGGGATGCCTGTAAGCATATTCTATATGCACATCAAGCACGGATGTTTTACCACCCCAGCCCATTGTTCCCACTTCCGTTTTATTCAATAAGTCTAGAAGTTCTAGCTCAAGATCCGCTACTCTTTTTTCCTCATGCCTTTGGCCCAATGGCCTCAAAAGTGCCCTCTTTGCAAGTATCATCGAAAGATCAGAACCACCACCAATCCCTAAGCCTATAATTGTTGGTGGACAAGGATTTGCCCCAGCCTTTATCACCTGTTCAACAACAAATTTCTTTATTCCCTTTATACCCTCACCAGGTTTGAGCATGCCAAGAGCACTTGCATTCTCTGATCCACCTCCCTTAGGAAGTACGTAAATAATAGCATCATTTCCATCCCTCAGAAACCAGTTAATATAAGGAATAAATCTTCCTACATTGTTTCCAGGATTTTTGCCTGAAAATGGATCCACTGCATTTGGCCTGATATAATAAAGATTTGTTGCTTTTGCTACGGACATAGTTATAGCATTTACTATTTCCTTTTTATAAGGAAAATCAAAGCCTATATCTAGAAAAAACGTTTGAGTACCCGTATCCTGGCAGATTGGTAGTTTTTTATCCTTTGCATATTTCACATTATCGAGAATAGAATTCAACTGCGATTTTGAAACCGGGTTTGTTTCATTTTCATATGCAATTTTAATATGCTCAAAAACATCAAAAGGTATTGCAGTTTCTGCAGTTCTAATGGCTTCCAAAATAGTTTCTTCGATGTTCATAGTATGTGAATACATTTCAAATTAATAAAATCATTGTCCTTTGAAAATAGCCAAAGGAAATATTTAAGTATAAAACAACGATATAATTATGATGTTAAAAGGTAAAGATATTATATCAATTAGAGACTTATCGGAAAAGGAAATATATGAAATTTTTGATGTTGCAAGAGAAATGGTACCTGTTGCAAAGGGTAGAAGTCTGGATCTTTTAAAGGGCAAAGTTCTTGCCACATTATTTTTCGAACCAAGCACAAGAACAAGATTCTCATTTGAAACAGCCATGTACAGGCTAGGCGGAAATGTTATAAGTTTTGCCGATCCAAAGCTAACATCATTATCAAAGGGTGAAACACTTGCAGATACAATAAGAATGGTTGATTCTTATTCAGACGTGATCGTTATGAGGCATAGCTATGAGGGTGCAGCTAGACTGGCTAGCAAGTTTGCAGAACATCCTGTAATAAATGCTGGTGACGGAGCAGGTCAGCATCCCACACAAACAATGCTTGATCTCTTTACTATATGGTCACATTTAGGGAAATTAAAAGACCTTAACATTGGCCTTATAGGTGATTTAAAGTACGGTAGGACAGTACATTCACTTGCAATAGCACTTTCAAACTTCGGTGCTAATCTATACTTAGTTTCACCAAAGGGACTTGAAATGCCTGACCATATTCTCAGGGAGATTAAAGAAAAAGTGAAACCAACAATTACAGATGATCTTAATTCAATTGTTGGTGATTTGGATGTACTTTATGTAACAAGAATTCAAAAAGAGCGTTTTCCTGACATAGGTGAATATATGAAAATTGCAGGATCATACAGGGTTGATCTTGCATTACTGGAAAAAGCAAAAAAGGATATGATAGTTCTTCATCCTTTACCGAGAATAGATGAAATTTCACCAGAAGTAGATTATACCCCCCATGCAAAATACTTTGAACAGGCATTTAACGGTGTTCCTGTTAGAATGGCAATTTTAAGCCTTGTTCTCGGGGTGAGATAGATGCCAAACATAGAATTGAAAATTGAAAAAATAAGGAACGGCACTGTTATAGACCATATACCAGCAGGAATGGCACTAAAGGTTTTGAAAATCCTGGAAATAGATGAGAATGTAAAAACAACATTGAGTATTGGCATCCATGTACCAAGTAAAAAGCAGGGATTCAAGGATATTGTAAAGATTGAAGATCGATTCCTTGCTTCAAAAGAGATTGCAAAAATAGCACTGATTGCACCAAATGCTACTGTTAACAAAATCAAGGATTATGAAGTAATAGAAAAGTATAATGTTTCACCACCATCAGAGATCATTGGCATTGTAAAATGTTCTAACCCTGCATGTGTAACTAATGCTAAAGAACCAATATCACCTGAATTTTACGTAATTTCCACAGATCCAATAAGAATAAAGTGCAAATACTGTGAAAGGGAAATGGAAGGAAAGGATATCATTCAGAACATCATATAATTTCAGGGAAAATCTCAACTTTTACTTGAGAACCATCGACAAGATTCAGCACATCTCTAAGGTTTACTGAGCTGACTATTTCTACCACATTTTTATAGTGCCCTCTTTCAGGAAATATTGCATATGCATTTATTCCATTTACCTTTGCTCTTTGAATATAAACGTTACCAAACGTTCTTCCATTTTCAACAAACCCAAGAAGTTTGTATTTCGCATTTTCCTTTATTATTAATAATCTTTCCATGGTTTCTTCATCCACCTGAACATTGAATGTTCCTGGGAATGGTTTCTCTTTAAAAAGTTTCTCAAACTGATCCACATAACCTTGCCTGCTCATATAATAAGATCCCTCGCCCATACCCTTGACAAGAGTGCCTGTAAAAGTTATGGATGAGAAATAATTCTCAATGACTTTAATGGATTTTATTTCGTTTTCAAGAAATTTTACACCTGCATCTGTGATTTTAATCCTTGTACCTGATCTTGAAATCAATCTTTTTATGTATCTCTGCTCCTCTAGCTGTACAAGTTTTCTTGATGCTGTCTGCTGGCTCATCCCCATGATTTTCCCAAATTCACTTGTTTTCAATGTGATAAATTTTGTTATTGCACCTAACCTGGAAAGATGTTCAAGCAGACAAAATACTTCACAGTCCTTCATGCAAACTCAAGCCTCCTTTCCCCTCTTGGCCTAATAACCCTTATGCCAAGATCCCTTAACCTTTCAATCAAAATCTTGTCATTTGTCAAAACAAAGGATTTTCTCTTCAATGCAAGATCAATTATAGAATCATCCCCTTTCATTTCTGTTTCTACAACTTTAAATTTTTTTGAATACCTTAGGGCTGCCATAGCTTTTGGATTGCTCATTGCAAGTTTTTTTATTTCTTCTATTATACTTGATGGAACCAATATCTCACATTTTCCAAGAAGCCTTTCAAGTTCTTCCTCTATTCTTAGTTTACTCTGAAACGGTAGCATTAATGCATTTGTATCTATAATCACCTCATTTACCATGTATGAATTTTCCCACCCTTTCTAAACCTTCTTCGATCTTTTCCGTAGTTCTAACAAGTGGACCATATGAAATCCTAATACCATTTACCATTGATTGGCCGAATCCTTTTCCAGGCACAAAAATTACACCTGTATTTTTCAGAACTTTCAGAACAAACTGATCAGAATCCATACCCACATCAACAGGTACATAAAGTCCTCCCTGAGGCTCGAGATACCTGTATCCCAGGTGTTCTTTAATGGCCTTTACTGTAATTTCAGATGCCTTTCTGTAATCATTTCTTACATTGTCTATATATTCTTTTATTTCACTTCTTGAAGAATTTTTAATGTACAAAGAAAATGCCATCTGATGGAGTGAATCGGGGCAGAGTATTGAAACTTGCTGCATTCTCTCCATAGATTTTATTATCTCATTATTAGCTTCAATCCAGCCCATCCTTCTGCCCAAACCCCGCCCCCATTTACTATTGGAATTTATTGTTATTATGTTTTCAAAATTAAGAGGAGAATAAGAAAAATACTCAGGATATGTATCCTGGAAATACTGTGTCTTATATGCATAATCGAAAATTAAATAGGTTCCAGTATCGTTTGATATTTTTAATATTTCTTTAATAAAATCATTTTGTAATATTTGGCTTGTTGGATTGTCAGGTGTAGCAAGAAGCATAGCCTTTAATTTTCTGTCCTTAAATAGTTCATTTATTTCTGAAAGTATTTCCTTACTGTTCTTTAAATAATTCCAATCCTTATCCAGGAATCTGACACTTTTTATCTTTACAGTGTCAGATACAAATTTTATCTGGCCAAAGTAGTTCGCATATGTTGGATCAACAAGAGCAATAGCATCTCCAGGATCTAGAAGAATTCTGAAAAGGTCGATTGTGAGTTGTGAACTGCTTCCACCCACTATTATATTACCATTTTCAAGATTTTCGTTGAACAGATATTTTTCAAAAATTGAAAGCGCTTCCTTTGTTTCCTCATATCCTGTAGTAGGAGAATAACCACCTGATTTATGGAAAAGCATTTTATCAGATATTATTGATTTATAAGCTTCAATTAATTTATCTGGGGCATAATGATCCACCCAGCCCCCGCCAAATGATATTACTTCATCAGGGTTAAGTCCCATATTAATAATGTTCTTAGGTTCAGCCATTTTCATTATTTCTCTTATGGGTGATGGACTGTTTACTTCCCTTTTTATTAATGTTGATAATTCTTTCATTTAAACTCACCTACTGTGCAATGCTTCCAAAAGCCATATTCTTTTTTATTTTTTCAATCTTTACCTTAACCTTCTGACCTTTTTTTGCCTTGGGTACATATATTGTGTAATTCCCTTTTTTTGCAATGCCATCCCCGTCTTTGCTTATATCCATAATTTCAAGCTCATAGATTTTGCCTTCCTCAATCTTTTCTTCCTGTACTTTTATTTCAACATGGGCTGTAACAGGTCTTATTGCTCCACATGCTTTACAAACAAGTATTTCAATTCTATCTTCTTTTTTAAGTACAGTATCTGGACTTCCGCATTCATAACACAATACATATGTTTTTATGTACTGGTTAATTCTATCCTTTATATCCGATAGGGAAACCTTACCTTTGAACACGAGCCTTTCACCCTGAATTGTACCTGCAGTACCAAGTTCTCTGAAAAGGAATTTTGAAAGATGCTGTGGATCCCTGTCAAGCTTTTTGCAATATTCTCCAAAATTCCTGAATATTGTGTTCTTCCCTTCGATTGTTATTTCAGCCTCGGGAAGCTGGAACCTTTCACCAGAATATAATATTGGTGGAATATTCTCCCTTGCCCTTTTCAAAAGGGATTCATAATCAAATATATCAACCATGCTGGGTGAGATTAATAATTCTCTTATATATTTTATGTATTGATGGGTTCAAAGTTTAAATACCATTATTTATTGGGTAGAGCAGGATGTTACCAAGTGTACAGGAGATAAAAAATTTAAGGAAAAAAGCGGGTCTAACGCAAAAAGAACTTGCAAATTTAACGGGCCTTAGCCAGTCCTATATTGCAAGACTTGAAAGAGGAGATCTGAATCCTACCTATGAAAATGTTAAGAAAATTTTTTCCATTCTAGAAAATGAAATAACAAAGGTTGAGGGAACTACGTTAAAGGCAAACGATATAATGTCAAAAAATGTCATATCAGTCCAGACTACTGATACCCTTGAAAAAGTAATGAAATTACTCCTGGATTATGGCTTTTCACAACTCCCTGTTATAGATAATGGCGTTTTAGTTGGAAGTATAACCGATAGCAGAATAGGCCAGAACATTGCAAATGGTAAAGCAATTTCTGATCTGAAAAAAATGTTTGTTTTAGATGTAATGGAAGAACCATTCCCGCAGATATCTGAAAGTACACCCATAAAGGTAGTTTCATATCTTTTAAAGCAATACCAAGCACTTCTAGTGGTAAACAAGGGTAAAATAACGGGTATTATTACAAAATCCGACCTTTTAAAATCACTTTGAAAATAGTTGTTAATCTTTTACATGCGATATGAGCGGAGGTTACCGAGCCTGGTCAAAGGTGCGAGATTCAGGGTCTCGTTCCGAAGGGATTCGGGAGTTCAAATCTCCCCCTCCGCACTGAAAAATTTTAAATCGTACTTCACTATTTTTGAATGATGATTACTGAGAAGTTGTACTGGAAAGATTCTTATATGAGATCCTTTGAAGCCATTGTTATATCAATAAAAGATAATAAAGTTGAATTGGATAAAACAGCTTTCTATCCAAGGGGTGGAGGCCAGGTAGGAGATACGGGATATTTAAATGGGATAAGGGTAATTGATACAATAAAAGAAAATGATACAATTTTTCATGTTCTGGAAAATAGCAATTTCAAAATTGGTGAAAAGGTTTCAGGCGAAATAGATTGGGATAGACGATACAGAATCATGAGGAACCATTCCGCATCACACATAGTTGAATATTTTATGCTATTGGAATTTAAGGATATAAAACCTTACTCATCTGGCATGGTGGATGAATTTAAAGACAGAACTGATTATTTAACAGAAGAACCATTAAATTTGGAAAAAATAAAAATCGTTGAAACTAAGGTAAACGAATTCATTTCTGAAAATAATCCGATTAACATATGGATTGATGAAAATGGTGTAAGGCACTGGCAATCAAAATTTATAAAGACAAAATGCGCAGGAACTCATGTAAGGAATACATCTGAAATAGGGAATGTAAAATTAGAAAAGGGCAAAAAGCCAGGCAAGGGAAGGGAAAGAATAGAAACAACAGCTATCTAAGAAAATAACCTTTTATGGTTTCTCCAACATAATCAAACAGATTAGATATCTGATGGAAGTTGGAAGTTTCAGCATGAAGGTATAAAAGGCATTCCCTTCTGCAAGCAGCCATCTCATTTCTTCCCCTTATGGCCTTTTCACTTTTTAACAACGTTTCAAGATCGTTTTCCAGTAAATTTCCTATGGGTTTACCTATAACGCTACATGGATAGATAACATCACCGTTGGAATCTATTGAAACACTGAAAGAATTACATGTGTAATGGTTTTCAAGTGCTTTGATAAAAGCGTTGCTCGTAACTATAACACCATCAAATTCTTTTTTAAGATCCACCAGAACATCATGCATGAGTTTTCTGTCAGGTGAAAGATCTGGTGTATTATCAAAATGAACTGCGGGCATAATAAGAATTCTTGCACCGGCAGCATTTACCCTTTCTACTTTTTCCCTGAGCGATGAAATATCGTTCTTTGTCACCACTGTCTGTACTGTTATTTTCAGACCCTGGTCCACATATCCCTTTAGTTTATCCAGTAAGAAAAGATTGCCATGCCCCTCATCTATGGATATGTGCAGAAAATCTAGATACTTGGAAAATTCTTTCAAAGGTGCCTTGTCCAGCAAAATTCCATTTGTAGTCATGAACAGATAGAACGATCTGTCATGGGCATGCCTGATTATTTCAAGTATATCTTTCCTCAGAAGAGGTTCTCCTCCCTCCAGGGAAAGAACTGTTATTGTTGAATCTGAAAGCCTATCAATGACCTTAAAAACATCTTTTGTGTCAAGCGGCTTCATTGGATCGCTCCAAACATTGCAGAATGGACATCTTAGATTGCACTGATGAAGTAATTTATATGAACCGTAAACAGGTCTTTCATAATCACTTTGAGACATTGTTTCAAAGAACCATTTAATAGCTCTTAATTTCCTGTCCATTGTTTTTTGTTATAACACAAGTGGTATAAATTTTTTCATAATAAAGCTTTAATGTTCATTTAGAATTTCTACATTCAAAAAATATTTAATCCATATATTCATTAAAGATTGTAAATGAATTCAGAAATTGAGAAAAAATGGCAAAGACTCTGGAAAGAAAATCATATTTTCGAGCCCAGTATAGATGGAAAAAAATTCTTTATTACTGTACCATACCCCTATTCAAACGGTGCTTTACATGTTGGACATGGAAGAACCTACACCTATGGTGACGTAATAGCAAGGTACAAAAGAATGACCGGATATAATGTTCTTTTCCCAATGGCATTCCATGTGACAGGTACACCAATTTTAACCATAGCGGACAGCATAAAAAATGGTAACAAGGATGTGATAGATCTTTATAGAGATTATCTCCATCTTTATGAAAATGATGAACAAAGGGTTGAAGAATTGCTAAAAAGTTTTGAAATACCTGAAAATATTGCTTACTATTTTGCTGATAAAATACAGAAGGATTTTGAATCAATTGGATATTCAATAGACTGGAGGAGAAAGTTCAACACTGCCGAACCCTACTACAATAAATTTGTGGAATGGCAGTACAAAAAACTTTATGAAATGGGTTATCTAAAGAAGGGCGATTATCCTATTACGTATAGCATAATTGATGGTAATCCTGTAGGTGAGGATGATATAAAGGATGGTGATACAGATAAGGTAAGTATAGTTGAATTCGTTGCAATGAAATTCAGGTTTGAAGAGGGATTCATACTTGCTGGTACACTCAGGCCAGAAACTATTTTCGGAGTAACAAATATATGGGTAAATCCAGCTGCAGATTATGTAAAAATTAAGCATAGAAATGAGATTTATTACGTGAGCACATTTGCAGCTGAAAAGCTGAGCTATCAGTTAGAAAATATAAATATTATTGAAAAATATAAAGGTGAATATTTTCTTAATAAAACAGCCACGGAGTTAATAGGTAATAAGAGCATTCCTATTTTACCTGCAACCTTTGTTGACCCGGACAATGCAACAGGGTTCGTTAAATCTGTCCCAGCCCATGCACCATATGATTACGTTGCGCTCAAGGACATAAATGCCAATATTGAGCCCATACCAGTAATAAGGATTGAAGGTTTTGGAAAAATACCTGCAAAAGAGGTATGCGAAAAATTAGGAATAAAAAACCAGAATGACAAAAGACTCGAAGAAGCTACAGAACTTCTTTACAAGGAAGAATTTTACAAGGGTGTAATGCTAGAAAACTGCGGTCAATTTTCAGGGAAAATGGTTAAGGATGTAAAGGATCTGGTAAAAGAATGGGCAATAACAAATGGTTTTGCTATCAAATTTTACGAAACTTCAAGAAAAGCGGTTACAAGGTCAGGAAATAAGGTAATAGTAGCAATAGTTAAGGGCCAATGGTTCATTGATTATTCGAACCCAACATGGAAGCAAAAGACCCATTCTCTAATAGACAGGATGAACTTTTATCCTGCTACGTACAGAGAAAAATTTCATGATGTTGCTGACTGGCTCAGGGAAAGACCTTGCGCAAGGAGGAGGGGTCTAGGAACACCCTTCCCATTCGAAAGCGGTTGGATAATAGAATCACTCTCAGACAGTACTATTTATACTGCTTTTTACACAATAATACATATAATCAGGGAAAAAGGCCTTAACCCAAAGGATCTTGATGAAAAATTCTTTGATTATGTTTTCCTTGGCAAGGGTGAATCAAGAAACAGTGTTGAAAAGGATCTGAGGGAAAATTTCCAGTACTGGTATCCAAATGATCTCAGGGTATCTTCAACCGCACACACGAGCAATCATTTCATTTTCTTTTTGTTCCATCATACGGCAATATTTCCTGAAAGATTTCAGCCAAGTGGGTTGATGATCCTAGGCATGCTTATAAGTGAAGGAGCAAAGATGTCAAAATCAAAGGGGAATGTTATACCTCTTGCAAAGATTGCTGAAAAATACTCTGCCGATCTATTCAGGCTATACATAATATCGACTGCCGATTATGATACTGTTCTTGACTGGAGAGAGGCAGAGGTGAAATCGCTGGAAAAAAAGCTTGAAAGATTTGACCAGTTAATAGAGGAATCAATCCAAGCAAAAAATTTGGATGAATTGAACGAAATGGACCTTTACCTTATTAATAAATTTCAGAACAGGCTTAACATCGCAATAGAGCTTATGGAAAAATACAGATTCAGGGATGCAATAATTGAACTTTTTTATAATTTTCTCAATGATATAAAATATTATGAAAAAAGAGAAAGTGCTGAAAGATCTAGAAGGGTCTTGAAAAATATATTACAGGATTGGCTTAAATCTTTGGCACCGTTCATCCCTCACACATGTGAAGAATACTGGCATTTGATGGGCAATGACACGTTTATTTCATTGGAAAAATTTCCAGAGAAAAAGGAAGTGAACGCACAAATTATTGAAAAAATGGATTATATTGAAAACGTTCTATCTGATATTAAAAATATCATAGATGTTTCAAGAATAGAACCAAGAAAGATTTACATATACACTGCTGATGAACGAGCAAAGCAGCTTGTTGAGCTGGCAAAAAAAGACAAAAATCTTGCATTCAAGAATGCTAAAACAAAGGAGGAGATTTCAATGCTGAAGCAAGTTATTTCTCAGAGACTTTTCAATAGCTATACCATAAATGAAAGTGAAACATTAAAAAATTCAAAAAATTACCTTGAAAAGGAAACGGGTGCTGAAATAGAGATTGACAGTCACGAAGACCCTGGAAAAAAGAAAAAAATGGCAATTCCTGGAAAACCATCCATCTTTATTATAAAATAATTTCAATGCTTTACCTTTTTCCAGTCCTCAAGAAACTTGTAAATTCCCTCATCCGTTTTAGGGTGAGTAATTATTTTTTCTAATACAGAATATGGCATTGTAACTATATCTGCTCCTATGAGTGATGCTTCATAAACATGCATGGGATGCCTAATGCTTGCAACAATGATCTCTGTTGAAAAGTTGTAATTCCTGAATATTGTTTTTAGATCATCAACAATCTTCATACCATATTCGCTTATGTCGTCCAATCTACCTACGAATGGGGAAACATATGATGCACCTGCTTTTGCAGCAAGCAATCCTTGGTTGCTTGTAAATATAAGTGTTGCATTTGTTTTTATACCTTGCTCCTTCAGCATCTTCATTGCCTTCAGGCCTTCTGCTGTAATAGGTACTTTTATAACAACATTATCTCCAAGCCTTGCAAGTTGCATTGCCTCATCAACCATGCCCTTATGATCTAGCGAAGTTACCTCGAGACTCACAGGACCCGGCACAGTCTTAAGTATTTCTGAAACAATTTCATTGAAGGTACTGTGGGATGCCTCTTTTGATATAAGTGTGGGGTTTGTTGTTACTCCATCAAGTATTCCAAGGTCAAGGGCCTTCTTTATTTCAGAAATATTTGCAGTATCAAGGAATATTTTCATTTTCTCACCTTACCATTTCTTCACTAATCTCAACGATTCTTTTACTATTTACACCATATTTTTCAAGCAATGCCCATCCTGGGCCGCTTTCACCAAATTTATCCATTACGGCTACTCTTCTAAGACTAGCTTGTTCGCTTTCAGCAAGCACTTCCGCTACTCTTGAACCTAAGCCGTTATATATTGAATGTTCTTCAACTGTAATTAACTTTTTGGTCTTTCTTGCAAATTTGATTATTAAATCCCTATCTATTGGTTTTAACGTGGGCATATGTATTACGGATGCATAAATACCCTTTTCCTTCAATTGATTCATTGCGTCAATGCTAATGCTCAATGTTATACCTGTAGAAATAATGGTAACATCTTCTCCTTCATTAATTACAATACCTTTACCAATTTCAAAATCATAATCACTCAAAAGCGTTGGTACCTTTTCCCTTGATAAACGTACATAAAATGGGCCATCGGAATATGCAATTTTTTTAATCACTCTTTTTGTTTCAGGTGCATCTGCGGGTGCAATAACCCTAAAATTTGGAAGACCTGACATTATACCAATATCCTCGAGCATCTGATGGGTAGCACCATCCTCACCAACTGTTAGACCTGCATGAGTTGCTACTATTTTGACGTTTAAACCTGTGTAAGCTATACTTTGTCTAATCACATCGTATGCTCTTCCAACGATAAATACAGCAAATGAACTTGCAAACACTATTTTTCCAGATCTTGCGAGGCCCGCGGCCACACCAACCTCATTTTGTTCCTGTATGCCCATATTGAAAAACCTTTCTGGATATTTTTTAGAGAACATTATTGTGTGCGTACTAGATGACAAATCAGCATCTAATACAACAATCCTCTTATCTGTACCAAGTTCGGAAATTGCTTCACCGTATGCAATTCTCTGACTTTCCATCATAAAGATCCTTCCTTCAATATTCTTTCCCTTTCTTGTTCAAGCTCTTTAATTGCCTTTTCATATTGCTCCTTATTTGGCGCTTTTCCATGAAATTCATGTGTGTTTTCCATGAAAGAAACGCCCTTCCCCTTTACAGTATTTGCAATTATCATTTTTGGCTTTCCATTCCTCTTTTTTGCTTTTTCAAGTGCATAAATTATCTGGAGAATATCATGACCGTCAATAGTTATAACATCCCAATTAAAAGCCCTAAATTTATCTTCCATATTTCCAAGAGAAATTATTGATTCAGTAGAACCATCTAGCTGATAGCTGTTCCTGTCAAGTATGGAAATAAGATTGTCAAGCTTGTTATGGGCTGCGCTCATTGCAGCCTCCCAAACAATACCCTCCTCCGATTCGCCATCACCTATTAAGGTATAAACAGAATAATCTGCATTATCTATTTTCGATGCTATTGCCATACCTACAGCGGTGCTGAATCCCTGACCTAGTGATCCAGTAGTCATGTCAACGCCCGGAACATGAATAGTAGGATGACCCTGTAATCTAGACCCCATTTTCCTGAATGTACATAGCTCATCCATTGAAAAATATCCTTTCATTGCAAGAACTGCATAATAGGCTGCAGATGCATGACCTTTGCTTAAAACAAATCTGTCCCTTTTTTCCCATTCAGGATTTTTTGGATCAACATTCATTATTTTAAAATAAAGTGTAGCGAGTATATCCGCTGATGATAATGAACCACCAGGGTGGCCAGACTGCGCATTGTAAATCATTTTTATTGATAATGTTCTTATTTCATTTGCCTTTAATTTCAATTCCTTAATTTCATCAGTAGTCATCAAAATCCCTCTTCGAAAAATAATAAATATCATCGTGTTTCTTATAACCTAGTTTTTTGAAAAGATTTTGTGATGGTATATTCCAATCCTCAACCAATGCAGCAAAAAGGAAAATGCCACGGCTTCTAAATGTTTCCTCTGCTCTTTTTATTATTTCTGCAGCCACTCCCCTCCTCTGATATTCTGGATCCACTGCTAATCTATTTATCCAGCCCTTTCTTCCATCATCTGTCAGCATTGCAATGCCCACAAGTCTTTCACCATCAAAAGCACCAAGAAACATGTTTGGCTGTTTTATCATCTGTTCTGAAATAGCTCTTTCACTATCCCTACCTACGGGCTTGTATTTCAACCCTGATCTTTTCCATAACTCAACCACCTTGCCATAATCTTCAAGAGAGAGAAAACGATAATGCATAATTGGTAAAATGGATTGTATTTCTTAAATTTTTTTTATCTTATTTCCAAAATTTCACCATAAAGATAAAATGCACTGTATCCGACAATTTTCACATCATAATAATTGTTAATAGAAACATTTTTTAAAATAACAGGTCTGTAACCTTCTGTTCTTGCGAGGTAATCCATTTTTCCTTTTTCCGTAACAAGTACCCGTTTTATAGATGAAAGAAGTTCCATATTCCTTTCTGTACTTATTTTCCTGTGCATTTCTGTGAGTTTTAATGACCATTCCTTTGAGATTGTTGATTTAACAGGCTTTAGCTTAAATGCCATTGTGCCTTCCCTTGGTGAGTATCTTGTAATGTTTAAAATATCTGGTCTTATATCCTTAACGAGGGAAACTGTTTCAAAAAAACTATCTTCATCTTCACCTGGAAAACCAACTATTACATCTGTAGAGAATGTGTAATGTTCAAAATTTTTCCTTATATTTTCAACAATTCCTTTAAACTCTTTTGATGTATATTCTCTTCCCATTAATCCAAGGATTCTCTCATTTGCGCTCTGGAAAGGAATATGAAAGAATTTAAAAATCTTGTCATTTTTAAATGATTCAATTAATTCAGGTAGAATTTTTAATGTATTACTAGGTTCCATCATGCCTACTCTTATCTTAAAATCACCATCTACGTTTGATAGCTTATTCAAAAGTTCTGCTAAGTTAGTGCTTATATCCAAGCCGTATGCAGCTGTATCCAGGGCACTAAGCCTAATTTCCTTGAATCCCTTTTTAACTCCCATTTTGAATTTTTCAAGTATTTTCTCTGGCTCGTAACTTCTCAACCTTCCCCTTGCTAATTTTGAGATGCAATATGTGCAATGGCCAGTGCATCCCTGTGCTATTGGTATTGTGAGCGTACTCTCAAAAGATGGTACGTTTATAGGCTGATGTACAATACCATTAATTAAGGGTATTTCTCCAGGCTTTATTGTGGAGATATTTTTATTATTCAAAGTTAAATTTTTTATGGATGGTAAACAACCATACACAACCATTTTTTTATTAAATTTAGAAAGTTCTTCTATTCTCCTTAGCATATAATTTTCAGTATGTTTAATAACAACGCAAGTACCAATTATGATAATATCAGCATTTTCCGGATTACTAACTAATTCGTGACCATTTTCAAGCATGGATTCTACAATTTCCATTGTTTCAGCCTGATTTAAAGAGCAACCGTATTTCTCATAATATAACTTCACAAAAATACCATGGGATCTGGTTAAAAAATATTTCTATTCATAACCTTTATTTATTCTTTTTAACTTCCCTTAAAAGGTGACTTTCATGGATGAAAAAACTGAAATGATGGATTTCATTGGTATTAGTAACATAGATGAACTTTTTGTAGATATACCAGAGGATGTAAGAATTGAAAAATTAAAAATACCTGACAGCATTGATGAACATACCTTAAGGATAGAAGCTAAGAATATACTTTCGAAAAACAAATCATTTTTTGACATGCCAAGTTTTATTGGTGCTGGGGTTTACAACCATTACATACCTGCAGGTGTTTATGCAATTGGATCTAGGTCAGAATTCTATACGGCATATACGCCCTACCAGCCTGAAATTTCACAGGGAATGCTACAAACACTATTTGAATACCAGAGCTACATTGCAGAGTTGACGGGACTAGATGCAACAAATGCGTCAATGTATGATCATGCATCTGCACTCGGGGAAGCAGCAAGAATGGCGCACAGTATTAATGAAAAAAAAGAAATTCTCATACCAAAGAATTTGACATGGCAAAAGAAAAGTGTGCTTTGGAATTACATTAAAGGTCTTGGAATGAACATAATAGAATATAATTATGAAGAGAACACGGGTAAAATAGATTTGGAGGACTTAAAAAATAAAATTAATCAAAACACATCTGCAGTTTATGCTGAGAATCCAAACTTTTTCGGTGTAATAGATGACCATGTTCTAAAAATAAGGGAGTTAGGTAAATTCATTTTTATTGCAGGCATAAACCCAATCTCACTTGGAATTTTAAAGCCCCCGGCGGACTACGGTGCGGATATTGCAATTGGTGAAGGTCAGATTATAGGAAATCCCATGAATTTTGGAGGACCATTATTAGGGATATTTGCTACAAAAATGGAATATGTAAGAAAAATGCCAGGTAGAATTATAGGCATGTCAAAGGACAGAAATGGTAAAAGAGCCTTTGTTATGACTCTTCAAACAAGAGAACAGCACATTAGAAGAGCAAGGGCAACAAGTAACATTTGTTCTAATGAGGCTCTATGCGCCGTGTTTTCTGCATCTTATTTATCGTTCTTGGGGAGATCAGGATTAAAAAGACTTGCAGAAATAAACGTTCAAAGAGCAAATGATGTGAGGGAAAAGATAGCTAGTATAAATGGGTTCAGGAATGCACACAATTCATTGCACTTCAATGAGTTTGTTATAAAGCTGCCCAGAAGCGAGATGGATATTCACAGGTACTTGCTCTCTAAAAATATACATGGTGGCTATTTGTTAAATACATGGAACAAAAATGCATTCCCAGAATTAGGAGATGCAATGCTTTTCAATGTAACAGAAGTTCATACAGATGAGCATATAGAAAAATTATTGAGTGCATTAAGGGAGGTGCAGTAATATGTTCCATCAGGCGATATGGGAGGAGAAACTTATTTTTGAGAAATCTGGAAGGAGGACGCTGAAATTACCAAATGAAGATGTGAAATTGAATGTAAATATTCCGACTGATCTTTTAAGGGATAATCTAAACATAACTGACAATGAGGAATATGAAGTAATTAGGCACTATGTAAGACTTTCCCAAATGAATTATGGTGTTGATTTAAACACGTACCCGTTAGGCTCTTGTACGATGAAGTATAATCCAAAAATTTCAGAGGAGATAGTTTCAATGGATCAGATTAAATATGTTCACCCATTACAGGATGAATCCACTGTTCAGGGATCATTGCAGATCATGTACGAGCTCCAAGAATATCTGAAAGAGATTGCTGGCATGGATGCTGTAACGCTCCAGCCTGTTGCAGGAGCGGATGGTGAGTTTACAGGACTGCTACTAGTTAGAGCTTATCATGAAAACAGAAAAGATTTTAAAAGGACTGAGATAATTGTTCCTGATTCTGCTCATGGAACGAATCCAGCAAGCTCAACTATGGCAGGCTTTACAACAATTGAAATAAAATCTAATGAAAATGGCATGGTTGATCTTGATGCTCTTGAAGCGGCATTGTCTGAAAAAACTGCAGCATTTATGATCACAAATCCAAACACGCTAGGGATTTTTGAAGAGAATATAATAAAGATTGCAAAAATGGTACATGAAAAAGGTGCATTGCTTTATTATGACGGAGCAAACCTGAACGGAATTATGGGTAAAACAACACCTGGAAAAATGGGATTTGACATTGTTCATTTTAATTTACACAAAACATTCGCAACACCTCACGGAGGAGGTGGTCCAGGGGCAGGTCCTGTGGGTGTGAAAAATCATCTTGCCGAATTTTTGCCCGTGCCTATAATAGGTTTCGATGGAAAAAGATATTATTTTGACTATAACGTAAAGAATACGATCGGAAAGGTAACAGGATTCTATGGTAATTTTGCAGTGCTTGTCAGGGCATGGGCTTACATTAAAATGCAGGGTGGTAACGGTCTTAAAGAGGTAACTGAAATGGCCGTGCTTAACACAAACTATTTGAGGAAAAAACTTCAAGGTTATTACGATCTTCCGTTCAAGGAACTGAGAAAACATGAGGTGGTTTTCAGCGGAACAAATTTCAAGCCCTATGGTATAAAAACTTTAGACATTGCAAAAAGAATGCTAGATTATGGTCTCCATGCTCCAACGATTTATTTTCCTTTAATTGTTGAAGAGGCTTTAATGATCGAGCCAACTGAAACAGAATCAAAGGAAGACATTGATAAATTTGCAGAAATTATGATAAAAATTGCAAATGAAGCAAAGGAGTCACCGGATCTTTTAAAAAATGCACCACAGAATACTGCAGTGGGAAGAATAGATGAGGTTGAAGCAGCAAGAAACCCCATATTATCATGGAAAATGCTTAAAAAATAATATTTTTTTTAATAAATTTTTGAAAAAATAATATATGTGATTTTCTTTAACATAAAAAACAATGGAAGAAAAAGAAGAGTCATTTTCCTTAAAATTCCGCAGGGACTTAAGGTTCATAGATCTAGTTAGCATTGGGGTAGGGGCAATGACAGGTGCAACTATTTATGTTATGGCAGGTCAGGCTACGCAGCTTGCAGGTACAGGTGTGCTCCTCGCACTTGTGTTCAATTATATAATAACAATGTTAACAGGAATGACCTATGCTGAACTTTCAACTGTTTATCCTGAGGCAGGTGGGGGTTATCTATTTGTTGAAGAATCATTACCCAAACCATTTGGTTTTATGGGTGGATGGATGTCATGGTTTTCGCATTCCATTGCAGATGCTTTTTATACCGTTGTTTTTGCCACAGGTATTCTCTGGTTGTTTGAGGAATATGGTTTTTCTTTTCCTTTTAATTTTATAATTTTTGAAAAATTGATAATTCTTCTTATATTGATCATTATTATTTTAGTAAATTATTGGGGTACAGCAACAACTGGGAAGTCACAGACATTGATAACGAATATACAGATTCTTTTACTAATAATTTTTATTGTAGCTGGAACAGTTGCAATAATAAGGCATCCCAACATACCTTCAAATCTTTTGCCTTTTAATACTACACCAATAGGCATTCTTCTAGCCATGGGCCTTTTATTCGTAGCATTCGAAGGTTATGAAATTATTGCACAAGGTGCAGAAGAAATTAATAACCCTGAGAAAAATATTCCAAAGGCAATATTTGTTTCTGTAGCAATTGTAACTGTTCTCTATGTAATTTTATTCTTTATAATGCTTGGCGGTGCAGGCACTGCCTGGGTAGGTACGCATGGAGAATTTGCAATGATAGATTATGGAAGGATAATTCTTGGTGCCTATGGGCCAGCATTGGTGATACTGGCCATGTTGATTGGCTCTGGTGCAACATTGAATGCCACAGTTTATTCAGCAATAAGAGTATCATTTGCAATGGGTAGAAATGGATCATTACCAAAGGCTTTATCAAAAATACATAAAAAACACAGAACACCTCATGTTGCAACCCTCGTTACAGGCGTTATTATAGGAGGTATGGCGCTTTTTCTACCATTAGATACCATAGTGGCTGCAGCCAGCATTATGTTTCTTCTCCTTTTTACACTTGTAAATATAGCTGTAATCATAAATAGATACAAAAATCCACATATAAAAAGGGCATATTCAATTCCACTATTTCCACTAATACCGATACTTGCTATCATAACTAAATTGATGGTGGCATTTGCATTATGGATTTTTTCACCAGAATCCTGGTATATAGCACTTTTATGGATTGAAGCCGGACTACTCATTTACTATTTCTGGGCTGGAAAAAGGGAAATCGAAAGACCTCAGTTTGTTAAACCAAAAGAAGAAAAATTTATTAAAGAAAAAAATAACATGCTCGTACCATTATCTGACGAATTTCCCAACAGTGTAAAAATTAGTGCAATTATTGCTGAAAATCTAAATTCAAACCTTTACCTTTTCAGTGCTCTCGAAGTACCATTAACAATTTCACCCCAGTCAATCACCTATTCTGAATCTTCAGATAAAATAAAAATGATGGAAAAAATGGAAAAAATAGCAAAAAAGCATAAGAAATCCCCCAATGTAATTGTAACAGTTTCGCATGATCCAGTAAATGCAATCAGGGATGAGGTCAAAGAAAAAAATATAAATTTAATATTTCTCACCTGGCGACAGAAGAAGGGCAAAAGGCTTATATTTGGATCAACACTCGAGAAAATATACAAAGATCCTCCATGTGATATAATAATTTTCAGGGATGGTCTCCCTGAAAAGATTAATGAAATAAGTGTTGTAATTTCCAAAAGGAAAAGCAGTGATTTCTCATTTAAGATTGCGATGATTTTGGCAAGAGAATTTCAATCTAAACTGAGAATATTTGAATTTACTTACAATGGTGAAATATCAGTAACAGGAAAAAAATATGAAGATCAAGCACTTGAAAGTGGTATAAACGTTACTGTAACACCGTTCAAAAGTGAAAGCATTCTTGGAAGAATACTTGACATATCGAAGGAAGCAGAACTTTTGGTAATTGCTCCACCATCAGAATATCTTGATGAAAAAATTCCTAAAACAGCTGACCCTAAAATTATCGGAAAGATGAAGGGCCCAGTAATACTTGTTAGAAAGGTAATTGTTGAAAAAGACATGGCAGAACTTTCAATGCTTGTACATGGCTGATTTCAATCTTTTCAAAATTTCAGATTTTATAAAATCACTCTTTTCTGAAGATTCAGCATGGATGCATATCTCGTATTTATCTGAATTTGAACCAATATTTTCAAGGAATATGGATGGTCTTTCTGTCTGATCAATGTATGGTATATCCATAATACTCTCTAGAAATATTTTCTCAAAAGTTTCAGGTCCTATAGTTCCAGGAACTTCTATTTCAAACCTTATGGGAAAATTCTTTCCGGGGGAAGAGATAACTCTGACCGTTTTTTCAAGAATTTTTGAATTAGGTATAAAATTAATTTTTCCCCTTGTATCCTTTATTTCAGTATAGAGTAGCTTTATATTTAGAACTGTTCCTTCAATTTCATTCTCTATTGAAATATAATCGTCCTCAACAAATGGCTCAAGAGAAAGTATTATTATTCCAGAAATTGCATTCTTTAATGGTGAATAGAATACAAAGAACACCATTATTAAAATGATTATGATGAAAAATATGAATACAAAAATGTCCGCATACCTGAATCCAAGCATTGAGAGAAATATAAGAATTATACCGAGTAGAACTAATATTATAATTGTATTTCTTAATATTCCTGTAAGATATTTGCTAAGTTTTTCCTTTTGAGACTTTGACCTAAGCTTTATGTCATTTATGAATGCAACAAAAATAAGATAAAGAACGATACCGATAATTATGAGAAATAGTATCATTAAAAGGCCCTCTACGTTTCTTGAAAAGAATATAATCAACCCTTTGGTGGTATTTCCCAAAACACCAAAGCTTGAAAGTAAGATTATTATTGAAAATATAAGGGCCAATAAATAAATAAAATACTTAATAATCAATTCGGTGTAATAACCTACCTTTTCACTGATTGTTGTTTTAGGTTTAGTATGCAGCTCGCCCCTCAAATATCTGAATACCCTGTTGTTTATTGAAAGAAACAGCATGGAAAATAGTAAAACAAGTATTATTGAAAAAAATGTATAAAGATATGGAAAAATAATTCTTGTTGTATAATCTTCTATTCCAAAGCCTATGCCTGAATAAATATAGATTAAAAAAACAAAAAGAAATGAAAAAAATGAATATAGAAGCATTAACTCAAGTACTTGAACGCTGTTTTCACCAAGAAAAACGGACTCTTTAATCTTGAGATAACTGAAAAATCTATTTAAATAAGATATTATGTAAAGGGCTATGACCACAATACCAATGGTAGCTATTATTGGTATAAGCAGATGATTAAGCAATGAAAGTAATTCCATAATAGTAATATGTCAACCTATATTTTTAAACTTTCTTCATTTTTTTAACCAATTGGCATAATCCTTAGCATGGTAAGTAATAATGATATCTGCTCCGGCCCTTTTTATTGATGTTAATAATTCTTTTACAACTGACTTTTCATCTATGTATCCTGCTAATGATGCTGCCTTTACCATGCTGTATTCACCGCTTACATTATAAGCAGCTATTGGAAGCTTAAATTCTTCCCTAGCAAGCCTAAGGATATCCAGATAAAATAGTGCTGGTTTAACCATTATTATATCAGCCCCTTCTAAAACATCCAGTTCCATTTCCCTTAATGCTTCCCTGGAGTTTGAATAATTCATCTGATAGGTCTTCCTGTCCCCGAATTTTGGTGCAGATTCTGCAGCATCCCTGAAGGGGGAGTATAGTGATGATGAATATTTTGCACTGTAGGCCATGATGGGAAGATACTCATAACCCTGATCATCCAGTATACTTCTAATCGCCTTTACTTGGCCATCCATCATACCACTTGGGGCTACCATATCAACACCACTTTTTGCATAGCTCAGTGCAATTTTTTTATAAATTTCAAGCGTTTTGTCATTCAATATTTTACCATTTTTTACAACACCACAATGTCCATGAGATGTATATTCGCACATACAGAGGTCGGCTATAACAAGGAGATCTGTTTCATTTTTTAGGGCTTTTATAGCATTCTGGATTACGCCATTTTCATCGTATGCAGATGAAGCATTCTCATCTTTGCATGATGGTATACCGAATAGTAGAACAGCCCTTATGCCTAGGCTTTCAATTTCCTTTCCTTCTTCACCAACATTCTTCAAGGGTATTCTGTATATCCCGGGCATTGATTGTATTTCCATTTTTTCATTTATGTTTTCATCAATAAAAATTGGAAAAACAAGATCTTCAAGCTCGAGTTCTGTTTCTTCAACCATTCTTCTAAGGGTTGGATTTTCTCTCAATCTTCTCATTCTCATATTTGGAAACATACATTTTCACCCTAGTATCCTTTTCAATATTTCAATACTATTTCTATCAAGACTTTTTCCCTCTTTTCTTAGTTTCTCTGTTAAATTTGAATAAATCTTTTTAACCATTGAATTTCCAAACTTTTCTAATATGTATCTGGAATCGTTACCAAGAATCCTTGCAGCTTCATTCACCTCATCATCCTTGATTTTCATTGCTTTAATGAAAATTTTTGAAATTATCTCCTCTATTTCAATGCCTGTGATCCTCTCCTCAATCCTTTCAATCTTTTCTTCTATAATTTTTCTAGCCTTTTCCATTTCACTTTTTCTCTGTGTTATATTTTTATTCACATATTCTTTTATATAATCAAGATCAATATAATATCTATCGTTCAATTTTTCAATGTTCCTTGGATTTCCGAGATCTATTACAATAAATGGCCTTTTATTTTTAAAGGCGTTTGATTTCAGTATTGGTTCATTAACACTTACTGCTGATAGAATTGCTTCAAAGTTTTCCAAGGAGCTTTCAATATTTTCAATATAGTCAACATTTACGCCATATTTTTCCTTAATAATGTTTAACTTCTCCTTATTTCTTCCAAACACGGTTATTTTATAGTTTTCATTCATATATTTCAAAAGCGAATTAGCTACCTTTCCTGTCCCAATAATTGCGATTTTTCCTTCCTTTATCATACTTTCAAGAATTCTAAAGGCACTCTGGGGTATGGATATTATACCATTCCCTATTTTAGTTTTTGACCTAACTTCCTTTGATATATTCAACGCTCTCATAAAGATAAAATTTAACATTTTTCCTGATACTTTTCTTTCCATTGATATCTTTAATGCTTCCTTTACCTGCCTCTGAATGTCCTGTTCACCTGGAATCATGGAATCCATACCGGATGCTACTTCTGTGATATGGATAATTGCATCTCTATCCATAATAACCTTCGCATTACCATACTGGGAAATCAATGCATTTACCTTATTTTCTGGATCTATTTTTGGAACAATGTAAATTTCGAACCTGTTGCACGTTCGAAGTATTAAAATTTCATTTGAAACATCCTTGAAATAATCGATTACTTTTTCATCATTCAAGGATATCCATTTTTCAAGACTTGAAAAATCCATATTTTTGTATGTGGCCTGTATATTAATCAGGTACATACATATTCCTCCATAATTGCATGGCGAAATCATATGCACTTTCCATATTATCATTTTTTATCAAGGACCAGAATTCATCATTTCTAAACAAAGTCTCAAAAAATTTTTTTCTTATTTCCTCGTTGTGTGAATCTAAGGATTTCCTTATTCTCTCTACAATATCGATAGCCATTGCATATTCTTTTATCTGAACTGATAGCTTTTTTCTGATGAACGTGGAAAGGGATGGTGCCCTTCCAGAAGTGGAAATGGCTAAAATTATTCCATTTTCCTCATAGAAGGATGGAAAAATTATCTTGCTTTTTCTATCATCCACAAGGTTGTAAAACTTTCCTTCATCCTCACAAACATGTAAGATCATTTCATTTACCATTTTATTGTTTGTAGCAATGATAACAAGATCTGACGCCCTAATTAATTCCTTTACATCATTTTCATTATTGATACTCTTTATTATAGCCTTTACATTTTTTCTTAATATTTCATCATCGAAATTTTCAGATACAACAGTCACATCCGCACCCTGCAAATATTTAATCTTCCTTAGGGCTACCTTTCCGCCACCAAATATTATAATTCTTGTTTTCGTTATATCTAGCATCAAAGGTAAATATTTCATTTACTGCCTCTTTTAAGATTTTTCAACGTTTTCAAAATTTCGTGCTTTATACCTAAACTTTCAAGGGCTTTAGAGAATTCCATTAGATCTTGATCATTCTTGAAATGGGACATAGCATAATAATTGTATGGAAATTTTTCATTTGGTTCCCTTATGTAAAAATGTGATATGTTCTCTAACCCTGGAATGTTTGAAGCATCAAAATTTTCAATTCTCATTGCAATTAAAGCATTTACCTTATATCCCAATTTCCTGTGATCAAGAAGTGCACGGAATTTAATTATTTCACCTTTTTCAACCATTTTATTCAGACATTCAAGCAATTCATCTTTATCCATAGAATATTGTAGAGCCAGATCTTCATATGGATCATCCGTAATTGGTATGCCTTTTCTTAATTGCTGTGGGTCTATCATTCACTCACCTCAAATTCAGTATCCAATTTAAGTGTTTTTACTGACCTCAAAATCATATAATCCTTAACATTAAGTTCTTTTGAAATTTTTTCAACAAGTTCTTTTATTTCATCAGCGTTCTTTCCTGAAACAGTAAACCATACATTGTATTCATGTTCCCTTAAATAATTGTGTGTAATGTTCTCAAATGAATTTATAACCTGTGCCGCTCTTTCTATTTCATCTTCTTTAATTTTCATTGCCACAAGGGCCCTTTCATATTTTTCATAATATCTAGTTGAAAACTTTGGAATAATTTTAATTATATATCCATTTTCATAAAGATTCTTAATTCTTTTCTTAACATCATTTTCATCGAGGTGTAAATCGTTTGCAATTTTTAAATATGGTCTTTCTGAAATTGGAAATCGTTTCTGTATGTATTTTAGTATAATTCTGTCAATATTATCCATGTTTTGCACCTCACACATAAGGACAGGCAGGATCTTCCTGCAAATAATCACCATAAACGGCGAAAGCCCTGGCTCTGGATCCACCACATATATCCTTAAATTTGCATGTTGAACATTTACCTTTTAATCGTTCTGGATCCTTCAAATCCATAAATATCTTTGAATGTAGGTACACATCTACTATATCATCTTTTCTTATATTTCCTCCTGTGAGAGGTAAAAATCCAGTTGGTTGTATTTCCCCAATATGGGATATGAACATTGTTCCCCTTCCATCTGTAACACCAAGGTTATTAGAATCCCTAGTTACAGGCAATGTCTTTTTAACAGTGTCTATTCCAGAATTTCTTAAAAGATATAAAAATAATTCATTATTATTATCTGTTGGACCTTCAATCTTCATTCTGTTATAAAATGGTGCCTCCGTTACCTTTATTCTGAATTCGCTCGTTGTTTGAATAAAATAAAGCCATGACATCACATCCATAATTTCATTGGGATCTAGTGAAAGTTCAGATGTTGCCCTACCTGTTGGAACTATAAAAAATAGATCCCACGTTTTTATATTCAAAGATTTTACAAGCTTGAAAATATTTGGTAAATCTTTCAGGTTATGTTTTCCAACGGTCGTATTTATTTGAAGATTTACCCTGTTTTCCAAATAATTTAATATTTTCATAGATGTAATAAATGTTCCAGGAACATTCCTAAAACCATCATGTATTTCTACATTACTTCCATCTAAACTGATTGCAACATTCTTTACCTTTTTTGAAATTAAATCAAGTTTTTCTTCTGTTGCAAGATTAGTACCGCTAAATGAAATTGAAACATTGAAATTCTCTCTGTTGAATATGTCAAGAATATCAAAAATATCACTTCTCATCAATGGATCACCGCCTGTGATTATGATCATAGGCTTTGGGTTACCAAATTTTGAAATATCCTTTACCAATTTTTCAATCTCACTCAAATTCAATTCCAACGGATTCCTATTTTTCTGAGCGTTTGCGCGGCAATGTTTACATGAAAGAAGACAAGCACGCGTTGCTTCATAAAAAATTATTATCGGTGATTTTAAAAAATTCATTTGAATTCCTCCGGTATTTCTGTTTTTATCTCTTCTTCTGTTAGATAGCAATCAGGTTCTTCAGCCCATAAATCACCATTGTATCTTAGAGCTCTTAGTCTGAAACCACCACATATGTCCTTAAAATTACACTTAGCACATTTCCCCTTGAGCAATTCCACCTTTCTGTGCCTCAGATCATAAATTATTCCATTTTCATTCCTCCAAATGTCAGAAAATTTGTTCTCCTTTACATTTCCTTGAGAATAATCCCACCAAAACTGGTTGGGGTGTACATTACCCCATGGATCAATATTTCCCGCCTTGATTCCTGAATTGTCACCCCCTCTTCTTCTTAATAATTTGTAAACTTCTTTGGCTCTGGGATCATCATGCTTAAGAAGTTTCAAAAATAGATAAATACCATCAACGGGATTATCCACACTCAGGATTTCCATCTCAATTCCCTTGTCATGGATTTCATATGTTTTTTCAACGAGAAAATCTATTACTTTTCTTCTTTCATCGTTTGAGATGTCCTGATTCAAGGACCCTCTGCCAGCTGGGACGAGATGATAAAGGCAAAATCGGTCAACCTGAAGTTGCTCTGCAAGTGAAAAAACGCTATTTAAATCTTGAACATTGTATTTAGTAACTGTAAAACGTATGCCATTCATCATTCCTGCATCTTTTACAAGCTTAAGCCCATTCAATGCCTTTTCAAATGCACCTTTGACACCCCTGAACTCATCATTTTTATGGCCATAACCGTCTAGACTTATACCAACATATTTAACACCAGAATCGGCAAGCCTGCCAGCCATTTTTTCATTTATTGTTGTTCCATTGGAAGAAAGCGTTACCCTGATCCCTTTTCCATTTATGTATGATGCAATATCATAGATATCATTATGCAGCGTTGGCTCCCCACCTGACAATATTACTACGGGCAAACCCATTTCAGCAAGATCATCAGAAACATCAAATATTTTTTCTGTACTAAGCTCATTTGGGGATTTTTTATCATTCGCATTTGCATAACAATGTACACATTTTAAATTGCACTGCAATGTTAAATTCCAGAAGAGAACAGAAAGATCCTTTTTTGTGTACCTAAGCAGCTCTGGATTTGTTTCATATTTGAATCTTTCTTCGTCTATTGTCCTGCTAACAGTTCCTGATTTAAAAAGTAATTGATTAAATGCAATCATCAAAACTATGATGATTATATTAAGTATAAAAATCCTTTGAATCATTTGGTCAAAAAATAAATAGTGGTTATTTTTATTCGCAACTCATGAGATCTGAAAAATATTTTAAAATATCAAGAGAAATATTTCCAGGTGGTGTAAATTCCCCGGTAAGGTTCTTTGATCCTTATCCCATATTTATGAAAAAAGGAAAAGGATCAAGAATATTTGATGTTGATGGAAATTCCTACATCGATTTCTGTCTTGCTTATGGACCATTAATACTTGGCCATGCTGATGCAAATGTCAGATATGCTGTTAAAAAGCAGCTTGAGGATGGCTGGATATTTGGAACACCAACAGAACAAGAAATTATTCTGGGAAAATTAATGAAGAATGCTATACCCTATATGGAGATGATGAGATTTGTAAGTTCAGGTACAGAAGCAACAATGCATGCAATAAGACTTGCAAGGGCATATACAAATAGAAAAAAGATTATAAAGGTATTTGGAGGCTTTCATGGATCCCATGACTCTGTTCTCGTTTCACCTGGAAGCGGTGCCATTGGCATTCCATCATCACCTGGTATTCCAGAGGAAATTTCTTCAAATACACTCGTAGTGAATTATAACGATAAAAATGAAATGGAAAAAGTATTGAAGGAAAATAAAAATGAGATCGCTTCTATAATTGTTGAACCAGTGCTTGGAAATGTTGGCGTTATATTACCTGAAGACAATTACCTGAAATTTTTAAGGGAAAAGGCAACTGAAAATGATTCACTTCTCGTATTTGACGAAGTAATAACAGGTTTCAGGTTTCACTATGGGAGTGCAGGTCAATATTATAATGTTGAGCCTGATCTTAGTATTTTTGGAAAAATCGTTGGTGGTGGATTTCCTATGGCAATATTTGGTGGAAAAAAGGAAATTATGGAGCGCATAGCGCCCTCTGGAAAGGTTTACCAGGCAGGAACATTTTCAGGCAATCCCATTTCAATGGCTGCTGGGATAGCAACATTGAATAAATTAAAGAAAATGGATTATGATATATTAAATGAAAAAATTAGAATCATTGAAAAATACGTTAATGATGCAAAAATTGATAAAAAAGCTTATTTACAATTTAATGCACTCATCAGCATGTTCCAGATATTTTTTAATCCAAATGAAATTAAAAACTACCAAGATGCTCTAAGATCAAATACTGAAAAATTCCATAAATTCTTTGCTAAAATGATAAAAAATGGTTATTATCTTCCACCTAGCCAATTCGAATCACTTTTTATAAGCTTTAAACACACAAAAGAGGATATAAATGGTTTTGGAATGACCCTCTATGAATCTGTTTGAGAGAAAAATAAGGATTGGCACACGTGGGAGTAAACTTGCAATTGCACAGGCAATGGAGGTGAAAAATAGGTTAAAAAGTATTGGCATCGATTCAGAAATAATTACAATAAAAAGCCATGGTGATTCGGATAATACACCATTAAGGCTTTCAAAAAACTTTGGCATATTTACAAAAGAGATTAACAGTGCCCTCTTGGATGAAAAGATAGATATTGCCGTTCATAGCATGAAAGATCTTCCAACAAAAATTGAGTATGGTTTGAAAATTGCTGCAGTTCTGGAAAGAAAATACATTGAAGATTTTTTTATTTCAAATGATAATTTTTTTACCATACCATCTGGGAAAAAAATAGGTACATCAAGCCCAAGGAGAAGAGCGTTTGTTAAAATTTTAAGGCCTGATATTGAGGTAGTAGATTTAAGGGGTAATGTTGAAACAAGAATAGAAAAGTTTGAAAATCATCTTTTAGATGGTATCATTCTTGCACTTGCAGGTATAAAAAGATTGGGCATTGATCCACCCGGTCATGTGCTTGATCCTGATATTTTTGTTCCTCAGGCTAACCAGGGAGTAATTGCTCTTGTAACAAGGGATGATCTTGAAATAAATAATAAAATAGAAAATATAAATGACCAAGGGACATATGAATTAGCGATGATTGAGAGGGAAATTCTTGATGAAATGGATGCAGGATGCCATTCTTCTATAGGCGTTATTGCAAGATTTTTGAATGAAAAGATACTTCTTCATGTAGCCATAGTTGAAAATGAAAGAATGGATTACTGGTCAGTTTTTAGTTTGGATGAAAAGAAAGATGCATTTAAAAAATTTAAAAGGTGGTATGATGAAAGGTAAGGTATATCTTATTGGTGCTGGACCTGGCGATCCGGATCTTATGACGCTGAAGGCTTGGAGGATTATAAAAAAATGTGATGTTATACTTTATGATAGGCTTGTTGACCCTTCAGTGATAAAAAAATTACCAGAAAAAATTAAAAAAATATCTGTGGGCAAGAAAAAGGGTGAGGATTCAGACATACAGCAAAAAAGGATTAATGACCTGCTAGAGAAATATTATAACGAGGGAAAAGTAGTAGCTAGGTTGAAAGGCGGAGATCCATTCCTTTTTGGAAGAGGTGGCGAAGAAGCTGTATTTATGAGAGAAAAAGGTATAGATTTTGAGGTCATACCTGGCATAACTTCCGCTATAGGAGTACCGACAAATGCGGGCTTACCCTTAACTCATAGGGATTATTCTTCATCCGTTCTAATAATACCAGGACATATGAAAGAAGGAAATAAACTTGATTGGAAGAACATTTCAAGCATAGATGGTACACTTGTAATTTTAATGGGAGCAAGTAAGCTTGAAGAGATTACAAACAACCTTATTAGAAATGGTAAGAGTGAGAAAACACCAGTATGTATAATTCAGAACGGTACTACAAATAATGAAAAGATTTTTAAAGGGACTTTAGAAAACATTGCTGAAATAAGTAAAAAGAAAAAGATTAAGGCCCCTGTTGTAATAGTAATAGGAAAGGTGGTTGATCTCCTTTATGATAAGAATATTGATGTTCAGACCTAAGGAAAAATTCAAGCAATTAAATATTGAAAATGTTCACATAGAGAATGTGCCTATTACAGAGATTCTATTCAACAAAATAAAAATAGATGATTTTATAAAAAATAAATTTGATTATGTTATATTTACAAGTTCTATTGCTGTGAATTCATTTAAAACACAGTTCCCGGATTATGAAAATTTTTTAAAAGGCAGTGAAATAGTTGCAATCGGGTATAAAACTGCAGAAGCGCTTGGTTTGGATTGTAAGGTACCAGATTTACAATCATCAAATGGAATTGTTGGAATTATTAAAGGTAACTCGAGCGTTCTACTCGTAAGGAGTGAAAATGGTAATCCTTATCTTGTTAAAAAATTGGAGCAAAAAACAAAAAAACTTGTTGTTATAAATGCTTATAGGAGCAATATTATAAATGAGAATTTCATAGAAATTTTCAACGCGCTTAGGAACAATGAATTTGATGCCGCAATTTTCACTTCATCAATGATCTTCAATACGTATATTAAAATATTTTCTCAATATGGCAATCCGCTGGAGATACTTCCAAGAATTTTAGTTGCAATTGGTGATGAAACAGCAAAATCAATGAAGAAATTTAACCTGAATCCTGTTGTAATGGATAAGCCAGATGTTGAAAAAAGTGTTGAAAAGATAGTTTCTTTAATAAAAAGATATTAGATTAAGTTTAATTTTTTTAAACCCTCAATAACGCCTTGGCCATAATTGCTTTTCGTGACATAATCCGCTTTTTCCTTAACAACATTCCATGCATTCGCCACAGCAATTCCATATCCAACATTTTCAATCATTACAGCATCGTTTTCGCTATCTCCAAAAGCAACTATTTCATCTGTATCTATTGAAATTAATTCTGCAACCTTTTTAAGACCAAAAAATTTGTTCTGTTCCATATGAGTAACATGAATGCCAAATCCCGTAGCCTCTACCCTATATCCTTTTTTTCCAAAGAATTCCTTAACCACTGATATGTCCATTGATGGTATTAATGCAATAGACGTTTCCCTCCACCTATCTGTAATGATCCTTTCTGCTTCAGGATGGACTTTTTTGAATTCTGAATAGGCTGTTTCAATGTCACTCTTATCAAAGTTCTTGTATATCTTATTTTCATGCATGATTATGCCACCATTTTCAGAAACAATGGGCCCGGAAATCCCTATAAAGATCCTGAAACCCATAGTGACAGGTAGAACATTACCACTTACAAGTATTATTTTTATTCCCCTTTTTTCAAGCCTCCTAAATGCATAGATTACAGGAACTGTTATTTTTCTAGAATCATCAGTAATGGTTCCATCAATGTCTGTTGCAACTGCTCTAAATACCATGGGTCTTAGTAAACTATAATAAATATTAAAATATTTATCCTTCAGTGAAGTGCATTGTCTAAGGCATATGTAAAATTAAGGGCGAATGTTTGGATAAAAGAGCTTGTAGATATGGCTAAGATGATGGAATACAATAATAATGTTAAATTTGAAAAAAGATATATTTCCCTAGCTCTTAATATTTCAAAGCATTATAAGGTGAGAATACCTGACAAAAGATATATTTGTAAAAAATGCAATTCAATTATGATTCCGGGAAGAAATGCAACAGTAAGGATAAGAAAAAACAGAATAATAATAAAGTGTTTAAGATGTGGCAATGTTAAAAGATTTAGAATTAAGTAATTACTCTTCCTTTTCTATTCTTTCCATATTATGCTCTTCTTCTTCACCAATTGTTTCAAGCTGAAAATAGACTGAAAGGCCATGAAGCGTTTCATAGATCTTATCCGCAAACCAGATTGCATCGTCCACGGTAGCATTATTACCCCAATCATAAACGAAATCATACCATCCAGTAATTGGTTTAAAACCCAAGCCCTCTAAAGCAGACACAACCTCTGATGGTTTTGCACCCTCACTGCTGAATGTTACTTTTAGATATGTTTTCATATGTTTTTCATGGGTCGCCATTACGTAACATTATATAAAAATTTCTTTTTACATAACTGAATTGATAATATTTTAAGAAATCAAATCCAGAAAAACATTAAAATTTTTTTCAAGCTTAATTTTCTCTATAAAATCAAATCCTTTTCTAACACTAAGCATATCATTTAAGTTGGAATGCATGTCCGAACCTACTGAAACAGGTATGTCCTTTTCCCTTATCAGAGTAAAAAATTCCTCAGATAAAACAAAAAAGTATTCGCCGAGCAATGAATATATTTCGTTCGTATTAATCTCCACAAATATTCTGTGGCTTTCCAATACATCCAAAAATTCTTCCATGTCCACATCTTTAAAATTTTTCATTATATGATTATGTGCTAGGCCAACGGGTATTTTTATATTTTCAATTATTTCTATTAATTTCCAGAAAGGATAACCATTCCACATGGGATCCTGAACATATTCAAATAAAAGATAATCAAATTTATTCAATATGTCAAATGGTAAATTATCTATATCTGTTCTACTGGAAAAATCTATTTCAAGAGCGGCCTTTACATATGTTTCATTCTTGAAGCTATTTATAGCATTTAAATAATTAGGAAGATTATACTTTTTTATTGAATATGTTTTTATTGTTTCAAAATGGTCTGATATACCAATAATCTCAAACTTGTTCTCAATTGCAAAATCAACAATTTCCTTAATAGAAAAAATACCATCAGAAAAATTCGAATGAATATGAAAATCCATCATTTTTGACATATGAATGCACTCTTTAATTATTCATTTCACTTTTATTAAATTTTTCCCATGAAAATGCGGAGGGCCGGATTTGAACCGGCGAATCCCTACAGAAGCAGATCTTGAGTCTGCCGCCTTTAGCCTGGCTCGGCAACCTCCGCTTAAAAAGTGAATATTAATCCTTATTTTATTTTTTTCTCTTTTGCAAAGTTCCCAAATTCTGTTTATTTTCTTCTAATTTTTCATTAATTCCACTCAATATAGATTCAAGGTTATCCTTGATTTCAGATAAAAAAGCCTTCAACTTATCATCAATATCATATGTAATATGATAATAAGTTGTGTTGATCTTTGCAGATAAAACATTCAGAAACGATATCTTTGCTTCAAGTTCCTCCAGAATTTTTGACATATCGTTTTGCTTTTCCTCTATCTGAGCCATTTCTTTCTTAAGTTTTTCAATATCATCCTGTATTTTATGCATGTTTTCTGTAATCGATCTCTTTGATAACATAGATAAATGTTTATAGTTATTGTACTTAATAAATTTTCTTTCTATGAATAAAAATTCATTTTGAATAAGATTTATATTCAGAATGAGATTATGGTAGAAGGCTTATTAAAAAATTTGGGCCCGTAGCTCAGCTCGGTAGAGCATCTGGCTTTTAACCAGGTGGCCGGGGGTTCGAATCCCCTCGGGCCCGTAAAAGGTGATAAAAATGAAAAAGGTGAACGTAATGGAGCATGAACTGGTTCCAGAACATTATCTATTAACAGAAGAGGAGGAAAGGGATATACTTCAAAAATTACAGGTCACGAAAGATTCTTTGCCAAAGATAAAAAGAAGCGATCCTATTATAAAGGTGTTGGAAAAAATATATGGACCTATAAAGCCAGGAAGTATGATTAAAATTGTGAGGAGAAGCCAGACATCAGGAAAGTTCATTGCCTATAGGGTTGTAACTGAAGAATGAAAAAGTTTTTATAAAGAAATGTTTAAGGAGATGGCAGAATGAATGAAATTATTGATGCATTTTTCAAACAAAAAAGTATAGTAGGTCATCATATCGCAAGTTATAATGCCTTCATACCAACGATTGATAACCCAAACAGTATTTTACAGCAGATTGTTGATTCAACAAGGGTAACAGAAGAGGATGAGCCGGGCGAATTAACGCTTGACAAATCAAAGACAGGCGGAAAAGTAATAAAGATAAGATATGGAAGAAAAAAGGAAAATGGTGAAATGGGGCCACCTACGGTATATGTTTCAGTAGCAAGAGGTAGAGGGGGTAGTGATGCAAACAAGATAAATACACCCATGGAGGCAAGGCTAAAGGATTTTACCTATTCAGCTGAGCTTGGTTTAAGATTTACAGTTATAGAATGCGATGAAAATGGTGAAAGGTGCGTAGAAAGTGAACCTGAAGAGGTAAAGATAGGGGATATACCAATAATGGTAAAAAGCAAGATATGCGTTCTTCATCCAGATAATATTGAACAGTATATTTCAGAAAATCTGAGCAGGAACCTGAGGGTTCCTGGAAAGAATGATAGTTATGATAAAAAATTGAGATTTCTGGGTGAAGATCCAAAGGATCCCGGGGGGTATTTCATTGTTTCTGGAACGGAAAGGGTACTTATTACGCTTGAAGATTTATCACCGAACAGGATACTTGTAGAATACGAGGAAAAGTATGATACAAAGGTAGAGACTGCAAAGGTATTTTCTGAAAGAGAAGGTTACAGGGCATTAACAAGTGTTGAGAAAAAGGTTGATGGCATTCTTGTTGTTTCTATTCCTGTGATAAACGGAACAATTGCATTAACAATCCTTTTAAAAGCTCTTGGCCTTGAAAAGGATGAGGACATTTACAAGCTGATAGTGAATGATAGAAGGATGGAACCAATAGTCCTTGCAAACATTGAAGATTGTGAGAAGGAGAAAAATTATAGCGATGAGGGAATAAGAACAAGGGATGATGCAATAGAGTATCTTGAGAAAAGGTTCGCAGCCGGTCAGGCAAAGGAATACAGGGAGAGAAGAATTTCACAGATTCTAGATAAGAATTTACTTCCTCATCTTGGTGATAAACCTGAGGATAGGATGAAAAAGGCGCTCTATCTTACAAGGATGGCTAAGGCTGTTCTTGAATTGCATTTTGATTTAAGGAAGGAAGATGATAAGGACCATCTCGCAAATAAAAGGATGAAACTTTCAGGAGATCTTCTTGAAGAACTTTTCAGGCAATCTTTTGAAGCATTGTTGAAGGATTTAAAGTATCACCTCGAAAGGACGTACAACAGAAAGAAGGGTATTAAATTAAAGGCAGCTGTAAGGCAGGATGTTCTTACACAAAAAATCCTTCATGCAATGTCAACAGGAAACTGGGTAGGTGGAAGGACTGGTGTTTCGCAGCTTCTAGACAGAACATCACACATGAGCATGCTTAGTCATTTAAGGAGAATTTCTTCACCTTTAACAAGATCACAGCCTCACTTTGAGGCAAGGGATCTGCATCCTACCCAATGGGGAAGAATGTGCCCAAACGAAACGCCTGAAGGCCAAAACTGCGGTCTTGTTAAGAATGCAGCACTTATTATAGATGTCTCAGAGGATGTACCATCAGAAGAAGTGATGAAGGACCTTATAAGATTTAATGTAAAGCATTTTGATTTTGATCCTGGGAACATGAGCAGGGTTTACCTTAATGGTGATCTTGTTGGATTTCATCCAAAGGGCTTAGAACTCACAAAGATTATTAGGGAAAAAAGAAGGAAAGGGGAGATAAACCATAATGTGAACATAAGATATGATGATACAACTAATGAGGTAATAATAAACTCTGACAGGGGCAGGTTAAGAAGACCTTTGCTTGTGGTGGAAAAAGGTAATATAAAATACACTAACAAGCAAAGGGAAGGTATTTTGAATGGTAGTTTGACCGTGGACAATCTCGTTTCATCAGGGGTCATAGAATGGCTTGATGCTGATGAGGAAGAAAATGCATACATTGCCATTTATGCATATGATGTCCCGGAAAGATGTCCTGTCTGCAATTCCATTCTAGGAAGAAATGATGTTATATGGACAAGCCTTGATAAAAGCGATTCAAATGTTGAATTAAGGTGCAAGTACTGCAATAATACGTTTAAGGTACCTAAGCTCATCACGCATGAGCATACGCACCTTGAAATTGATCCGAGCGTTATACTGGGACCAATTTCCGGCTCAATTCCATTCCCAGACCACAATTCATCAAGCAGGATAACAATGGGTGCTGCAATGATGAAGCAGTCGCTTGGCCTTCCCACTTCAAATTACAGGCGGAGACCGGATACAAGGCAGCACCTTCTCCATTATCCACAAATACCTATTGTTAAAACAAGAAGCATTGATTTTGCGGGTTACAATGTTAGGCCTGCAGGCCAGAATATGGTTGTGGCAATACTTTCCTATCAAGGCTATAACATAGAAGATGCGCTTGTAATGAACAAGGCATCCATTGAAAGGGGGCTTGGTAGATCAACATTTTTCAGAACTTACCAAACAGAGGAAAGAAGATACCCTGGAGGAGAAGAAGACAAGATAGAAATACCAACACCTGATGTAAGGGGTGCAAGAAGTGAAGAATCATATAAATTCCTTGAAGATGATGGTCTTATTCCACCTGAAACATACGTTAAAGGCGGGGATGTTTTAATTGGTAAAACATCACCACCAAGGTTCCTTGAGGAACAACCGGGTTTGCTTGGCCCGCAGAAAAGAAGAGAATCAAGCATTAGTATGAGACCTGAAGAAACAGGTATTGTTGATAGTGTCATGCTGACCACATCTGAAAACAATAACAGGCTTGTAAAGATAAAGGTGAGGGACCAGAGAATTCCTGAACTAGGTGATAAGTTTGCATCAAGGCATGGGCAGAAAGGGGTTTTGGGTGCGATAGTTCCACAGGAAGATATGCCTTTTACGGAGGATGGTGTAATCCCTGACCTCGTTATAAATCCACATGCAATACCATCAAGGCTTACCATTGGTCACCTTCTTGAAATGATCGGTGGTAAGGTCGGTTCCCTTGAAGGTAGATTTATAGATTCTACAGTATTCTCAGGTGAGCCTGAAGAATTGCTCAGGGAATCTCTTGAAAAACACGGTTTCAAGTACAATGGAAGGGAAACCATGTACGATGGTATCACAGGTAAAAAATTCCAGGCAGACATATTCATAGGTGTTATTTATTATCAAAAATTACACCACATGGTGGGCGGTAAATTCCATGCAAGATCAAGAGGACCTGTTCAGATACTTACAAGACAGCCCACAGAAGGAAGGTCAAGACTTGGTGGTCTGAGGTTCGGTGAGATGGAGAGGGATACATTGATAGGCCATGGTGCAGCGCTTGTCATTAAGGACAGGCTGCTTGATCAATCCGATGGCACTGTCCTTTACGTTTGTGGTAATCCAGATTGTGGCCATGTTGCCATTTATGACTGGAAAAAGGGTACGTACAGGTGCCCCGTTTGTGGTAATACCACAAATATTTATCCAATTGAAACGAGCTATGCATTCAAACTGATGAGGGATGAGCTCATCAGCCTTGGTGTGATAATGAGGATTCAGCTAGGTGATCTAAAATGATTAGCCCTGAAGTTCAAAAAAGGATTAATGCTTTAAAATTTTCTCTTCTTTCCCCCGATGAAATAAGAAGGATGAGTGCAGTAAAGGTAACTACTGCTGATACATATGATGAGGATGGCTTTCCTCTGGATCGAGGTCTCATGGACCTACATATGGGTGTTATAGAACCCGGTTTAAGATGTAAAACATGCAATGGTAAAGTGGATGAATGCCCAGGTCATTTCGGGCACATTGAACTTGCCATGCCAGTTATACATGTTGGCTTTGTAAAGGAAATTAAGGATATTCTTGAATCGACGTGCAACAGTTGTGGAAGGATTAAATTAAAGGAAGAGGAGCTTGAAATCTATAGACCAGTCCTTGAAAAAACAGTAATGAACGGTGAAGAAAGCCTAGAGGCTCAGGCAACGGCAAAAAAGATTATGAATGAAGCAGCGCAGAGAACTGTTTGTCCTCACTGTGGTGCTGAGCAGTACAAAATAACACTTGATAAACCAACCACCTTTAGAGAGAATGGTAGAAAGCTATCACCTAAAGAGATTAGGGAAAGGTTTGAAAGAATTCCTGACAAGGATCTGATTTTTCTGGGTCTTAACCCACAGGCAGCAAGACCTGAATGGATGATACTTACTGTTTTGCCTGTTCCACCTGTAAACGTCAGACCAACAATAACGCTCGAAACGGGAGAGAGGAGTGAAGATGATCTGACGCACAAGCTGGTCGATATTATAAGGATTAACCAGAGATTGAGGGATAGCAAGGATAGTGGTGCACCACAGCTGATTATAGAAGATCTATGGGAACTTTTGCAGTACCATGTTACTACCTATTTTGATAACCAGACCTCCGGCCTTCCACCTGCAAGGCACAGGTCAGGAAGACCTTTGAAAACCATTGTACAGAGGCTAAAGGGAAAAGAAGGAAGGTTCAGATCAAACCTCTCTGGCAAAAGGGTAAATTTCTCTGCTAGAACAGTGATTTCACCAGAACCATTCCTTTCAATAAATGAGGTTGGCATACCTGAAGAGGCTGCGAGGGAGCTGACGGTACCCATACCTGTCACACCGTACAACATTGAAAGGCTGAGGGAAATAGTGAGAAGGGGGCCAAATCCAAAGGGTGAAAAATATCTTCCTGGGGCAAATTATGTGATAAAGGTGACAGAGAAGGGTTTGAGGCAGAGGATAATGATCATGGATAAAAATGCAGAGGATGTGGCTAACAAGCTTGAGGTTGGATGGATAGTTGAGAGGCAAATGATGGATGGTGATGTTGTTCTTTTCAACAGGCAACCAAGTCTGCACAGGATGTCCATGATGGCGCACAGGGTAAGGGTAATGAAAAACAGGACATTCAGATTTAACCTTGCAGTATGCCCGCCTTACAACGCTGATTTTGATGGTGATGAAATGAACCTTCATGTTTTGCAGAGCGAGGAGGCCAAGGCAGAGGCAAGAATTTTAATGGCTGTACAGGAGCATATAAGGTCACCCAGATTTGGTGGTCCTATAATTGGTGGTGTTCACGATCATATTACAGGCCTTTTCCTATTAACATATAAGAATCCTAAATTTACGAAAGAACAGACATTGCATATTTTATCATATGTAAATTATGATTCTCTTCCTGAACCCGTTTTTGAGAATGGTAAAGAATATTACAGGGGTAAAGATCTTTTTAGTTTAATTCTTCCAAAGGACTTAAATATGGAGTACAAGGCAAAGATATGTGATGGAACAGGCTGCAAAGAATGTGTTTTTGATAAATGCCCGTATGATGCTTATGTTGTAATAAAAAATGGTAAACTTTTAACTGGTACAATTGATGAAAAATCAATAGGCGCATTCAAGGGTGTTCTGCTGGATAAAATTTCAAGGGACTATGATGCAACCACTGCAGCAAAGTTCATTGATAGCTTTACAAGACTGAGTGTTGGTGTAATTTCTAACATTGGTTTTACAACAGGAATTGATGATACAGATATTCCTGAGGAAACAAAGATACAGGTTGATGAAATCCTAAACGATGCAATTGAAAGTACAAAAACATACATTGAAGCATATCAGAAAGGTATACTTCAATCCTCACCAGGAAAATCACCTGAAGAAACACTTGAAGACAACATAATGAGAGTACTTTCAGATGCACAGAAGAAGGCAGGAGAAATTGCAAGCAAGCACCTTGGTATGGAAAATTCTTCTGTCATAATGGCTAGGTCGGGCGCAAGGGCGTCTATGCTTAATCTATCGCAGGTAGCAGCAAACATAGGTCAGCAGGCAGTAAGAGGAAGGAGGATTAACAGAGGGTACATTGGAAGAACACTTCCACATTTCAAGAGAGGTGAATTAGGTGCTTATGCTCATGGTTATGTTAGAAGTTCCTATAAGAAGGGCTTAACACCCCTTGAATATTTCTTCCATGCTATGGGTGGAAGGGAAGGACTTGTTGATACTGCTGTCAGAACTTCAAGGAGCGGTTATATGCAAAGAAGACTTATTAATGCACTGGAGGATCTTAAGGTCACGGAAAATGATGGCCTTGTGGTTGATACCACAGACAACATAATTCAATTCGTTTACGGTGAAGATCTCATAGATCCAACAAGATCAAAACAGGGAAAAGCTATAGATTACGATTCTGTTTTTACCAAGGCTTTGGGGGATAAATATCATTTTGCAAACAGGGGGAATAAGTAATGCTAACAATCGTCTGGAAAGAAAATGACAAAAAATGGAAAGAGGTCATTGAAGAATTACCTGTTTCATACGGTATTGATTTTCAGATACCTGAAGAAATAAAACCGCCATTTAAGGCATACGTAACGCTTGATGGTTCAAACATTGAATATGCAGTATATGTGAAAGATATTCTTCCGAGAACAGAAAAGCCTAAATTTTCAAGAACAACGAAAGGCATAATGCACGTACTCCTAATTGAAAAGGTTGAAAATGTTAAATTGAACGTTAAAGAAATTGAACCTGTTGGCAAAAAGCCAGGAACGAAAGTACAAAAAATATTGCTCATCAACATTGAGGAAGAAACACCAAAAATACCTATCAAATTCAGGGAAATGGATGAGATTGAAAAGAGTATATTGGAAATACTTAAGGATAAGAACACGACCCTACCGGATCTTATAATTCAGGAACTTGCATCAAGGTCAAAAAAATTTAAATTGAGCAAAGAGGATCTTGAAAAGGTTATTGATATTGCAGTCAAGGAATATAAAAAGGCATCCGTTGATCCACACGAAGCAGTTGGCATTATTGCTGCACAATCGATAGGAGAGCCTGGTACCCAGCTTACATTAAGGACGTTTCACTATGCAGGTGTTGCAGAAGTTAATATAACAAAGGGTTTGCCAAGATTAATAGAAATCGTGGACGCAAGGACGAAGCCAAGTACTCCAACAATGACTATTTTTCTTGAGGATAACATAAAGAAGGACCAGGAAAAGGTCGAAATACTGGCAAAGAAGATTGAAAGTACGAAGATTATAGACATAGCCGATGTTGAAATAAATGTCTCTGAAATGACCGTTACCATAGTAATGGACAAAGAAAAAATGGCAAAAAGAAGGATAACAAAAGTACAGATCCTTGAAGCAATAAAGAAGATCAAGCACCAAGGTACATCACTGGTTGAAGAGGGGGATAAAATCATTATTTCCCTTCAGGAGCCATCCTATAAAAAGATCTATCTTATTTCTGAAGACATAAAAAATTTGCTAGTGTCGGGAATAAAAGGCATTGAAAGGGCAATAGTGAAGTATGAGGAAAGTTATGGGGAATACAGAATTTATACCCAGGGATCAAATCTAAAATCCGTTCTAGAGCTTGAAGGTGTTGATCACAGAAAAACAAGCACAAACGACATTATGGAAATTTATGAGGTCCTAGGTGTTGAAGCTGCGAGAAATGCTATAATAGATGAAAGTATAAAAACGCTTGAGGAACAGGGTCTCAGCGTTGACATCAGGCACTTGATGCTGGTTGCGGACATGATGACATTCGAGGGGAATGTTGAGGCCATAGGCAGGCATGGTATAGCTGGCAAAAAGTCAAGCGTTCTTGCCAGAGCTGCTTTTGAAATAACCTCAAAGCACCTTCTCCAGGCAGGACTTTTGGGTGAAAGCGATGAACTCAGGGGTGTTGCCGAAAACATCATCGTTGGCCAGCCCATTACCCTCGGTACAGGTGCGGTAAACCTGATATACAAATACCCTGAAAAAAAGAGGTGATATGAGTGGATGTGGTAAAAGAACTTAAAAAGGCGATTGAAACTGGAAAGGTATACTATGGTCTGGATCAGGCAAAAAAGGCAATAAGGAAGAACGAAGCAAAGGTGTTCATAGTTGCAAAGAACTGCCCTGACGAATCCTTCAGGGGCTCAAAGATAGAGAATGTAAAAATCATTCCCTTCCAGGGAAATTCGAATGAGCTTGGATCCATATGCGGAAAAATGTTTGATATTTCAGTTGTAACAATAGTCGATCCTGGTGAATCAGCATTCCAGAAAGAACAGTGAATATATATGGGAACAATAAAAATTGATGAAAATATGCTCAGGTATATTTCCACATTCTATCAATCAACTGGTGTGGATGTGATGGATATTGCAGAAGATGACGAGAACATATTCTTTATCATATATCCTGGATCACTTAGAAAAGCCATAGCAAATAATGGCGAGAACATAAAAAAGCTCAAGGAAAAGTTGGGAAAGAATATAATTCTTGTTGAATACAGTGATGATCCTCAAAGGTTTATTTACAATTTGTTTTATAGATTTAATGTCAAGGAAATAAACATTGACAAGGTAAACGATGATATGAGGGTCTCCGTAAAGGTTGATCCTGGACAGAAGGCAAGGGCAATAGGTAAAAACGGCAGGAATTTAAGAGTTACAAAGGACATACTATCCAGGCACTTTAAAGTTTCAAGCCTGCTCATCAAATAATTTTTTATACGCTTTAATGGCATCATGAAGTATTAAACCATGGTCAAATGCAAGGTTTGGCAATTTTTTTAAATCAAAGAACTTGACCTCTGCAGCGTCATCTCCTGGGCTAGGGACTCCATCTATTCTTTCAATTAAATAAGCTATAGAAATTGTGTGACCCCTTGGATCCCTGTCCGGAGAGGAATATATTCCAACAATTGATGAAATTTTCACTTCTACTGATAATTCTTCCATCATTTCCCTTTCAAGTGCCTGTTCCACAGTTTCACCATATTCGACAAAACCGCCCGGAAGAGCGTAAAAATCCTTGAATGGATCATTTCTTCTTTTTATTAAAAGAACGCTACCATTCTCTATGAGAATACCATCCACTGTTAATGAAGGAACCTTAAATGGCCTGCTTATGTAATAGCCCAGCACATCATCATACCTCTTATATGAATTCAATAATTCCTCACCAAATTCGGTAAGCTTTGTCTCACCCTTTAGCTTTCCACCTCTTGTAGATTCAATTATTTTTTTTCCTGTCCTTTCTTCCACATCCCTTATCTTCCCCCATCCGTTCCTGTAGGACATATTCATCAATTTTACAGCTTTGCTCAGGTTCCCATATTCCTTTATGTTTTTTAGTAGTAGGTATAAACCTTCACCCATGAGATAATTACCATTCTCATCCTCAAACCATAACCTGTACTTAGGTATCATTGATCACATATACATTTTCACATTAAAAAAAGTTTGCAGAGCAAAAGTATTAAACTCCCTTTATATCAGGTATCAAAAATGCCCACCATTGATGAACAGATAAAGGAAATAGAAGACGAGATAAGGAAAACACAGTACAACAAGGCAACTGAACACCATATTGGAAGGTTGAAGGCAAAACTTGCAAAATTAAAGGAACTGAAAGAGACTGCTAGAAAGTCTGGTGTTTCCGTTCCAGGTGTAAAAAAGACTGGCAATGCTATGGTTTCTCTTGTTGGTTTTCCAAGCGTTGGTAAGAGTACTTTATTCAATGAGCTTACAAATGCAGAGAGTGAAGTTGGAGAATATGATTTCACAACAATAAACATAATACCGGGCATTATGGATTATAGGGGTGCGAAAATCCAGATTTTGGACCTTCCGGGCCTGATAGAAGGAGCAGCTAGGGGTAGAGGTAGGGGCAGGGAGGTACTGAGTATTGTAAGGAATTCTGACCTTATAATGGTTATAACTGATATAAACAATCCTGATCCTGAACCCCTTGTAAGGATGCTTCACGAGTCAGGTGTTAGGCTGAACAAGAGAAGACCAAGGCTCTTCCTCGTTAAAAAGGATAGGGGTGGATTAAACATCCAGAAAACTGTATCCGTAGACATTGATGATTCTCTTATAGAAGCAATTATGAGAGAATTCAGAATAGTTAATGCAGATCTCATAATCAGGGACAAGATTGATATGGATGATCTAATAGATTTTCTCTCTGGGAATAGGGTTTACATACCAGGCATTTTTATCTTAAACAAGATTGATGAGAATATAGGTTTCATAGATTCAAAAGAATTCAAGAATTTGAACGAGGAATATTCATTCATACCAATTTCAGCCAAGGAAAAAATAAATATAGAATCATTAAAAAATAACATTTATGATGCACTTGATTTCATTACCATTTATTTAAAGCCACCTGACAAGGATATTGAAACAATGGTGATAAAAAGATATTCAACTGTTGAAATGGTTTGCAGAGCAATCCACAAAGATTTTGTTAAAAATTTCAAGTATGCAGTAGTTAATGGGCCAAGTTCCAAATACCCAAACCAAAGGGTTGGTCTGGATCATGTACTCGAGGATGGGGATACGCTTTCCATTTATATAAGAAAAATTTGAAGACAATTTTTGCAGGGGCTATAAAAAACATAATAAAACAGGTTTGGTAAAAATAGAAGTAATGCAACATAAATCCATTTGTGACAATTCAGCGTGAGCTACTCCTCAGCTGAAGCTTCGGAGCTTTTTGCTTCAACGACAGACATCTGCCTGTATGGATATATCCCATGCAAGCCCAAAGTAACGATCTACACAGGCGTAGATTCGTACCGCCTCCACACTACTTTTATCAACCTCATTTTCCTTATGTTCTTAAATGCATTATCAAGAAAGCGTAATGACATCTGTAGTGATTGGAATTAACCTCATACAGCCATGGATACTTCTCCTTAATTTCAATGAACATACCCTGAGTGTTCAGATAGCTCAATGAATGCTTCTCCGCATCCTTATGCGTTATGTAGTATTCATCCCTCTTAGCTAAGAAATAGTTGTATACGAATCGACAGCTACCAAAGTGCTTTCCCAGTAAAATTTTCATTTTTTGTGGGATATAACATCACTTTGGTAAAAACAATCATTGTTTATATAATTACTAAAATAAATATAAACTTTTTTTTATTGAGGCAAATCCGTGAATCCAATCGCTGAAGCAATTGAGATTTTCAGCTTCTTCCAAACCCCTAACATTCCTTTAAGTTTTTGCATGATATTCGCACAGGCAAATTTAATCCTTTAAGTCGTAATGCTTGATGCTTCAGTAGCTGTCAGTTCAACGGATTATCCTAAAACCAAATATGCCTTCAGGCTTTTCCCATTTTATTTGAACATTTGTAACATTTGCTATTGGATGGCCTGTTCTGCATATTTCTATCAATTTTTCTATCTCTTTCTCATCTCCTTCAAAAACAGCTTCCACATCTCCGTTTAAAAGATTTTTTACCCATCCGTTTATGCCTAATTTTTCTGCATTTTCCTTTACAAAAGCCCTGAAATATACACCCTGTACATGTCCTTCAAATATGATATGAGCCCTTTCCATAGTTTTGAGAATATGAAAAACAATAAAAATTTATAGATTATTAAAATTACCCTTTATATGGCAAAATATCTTGTAACTGGAGGAGCAGGATTTATTGGATCTAACCTAGTCCATAAGCTTGTGGAAATGGGTAATGAAGTTATTGTTGTGGACAGCCTTCACACAGGTTCTAAAAATTTGATTTCTGATGTAGATGTTGAATTTTACCCAATGAAGGTGGATGAATTTTATAAAGATGGAAAATGGAAAAATATTGATGGGATTTTTCATCTTGGAAAACCCTCATCATCACCTATGTACAGGAAGGACAGATCAAAAATAAACGAGAGCGTTAATGGTACTGTTGCAATTCTAGAAATCGCCAAAGAAACAAATGCAAAACTTGTTACTGCATCATCTAGTTCTCTTTACAACGGTCTTGAACCACCCCATAACGAAGATATGATCATAAAACCAACTGATTTTTATACAGAAGCAAGACTTATAGAAGAAAGGCTTGCAAAGGTTTACGAGGATCTATACGGCATAAGGTGGAATGCAATGAGGTTTTTCTCCGTTTATGGACCAAGAGAAGAATACAAAAAAACATTTGCAAACCTCATATCACAATTCATATGGGCATATCTGAAAAATGAAAAACCTGTAATTTATGGAGATGGATCTCAGAAAAGGGATTTTATATTCGTGGATGATGTTTTAAATGCGCTTATAAGCGCAATGAAGTCTAACACAAATGGTATATTCAATGTTGGAACAGGAAAATCATATTCATTAAATGATGTTATAAAAATAATAAAAAAGAAAACTGGGAAATCCATAGATCCAGAATATATTGAAAATCCAATTAAGAATTATGTAATGGTAACATTAGCAGATACTGTAAAAGCAAAAAAATATCTAGGATTTGAAGCTACGGAGAATATTGAAAATGGAATTGAAAAAACACTAAACTATTATAAAGGATTGAATTTTTAAACAAGTAAAACATTAACCTCTTTATGGAAACGAGAACCGTCTGCCCATACTGTGGCGTGGGATGTAATGCTATTGTCATTTCTGACGGTAAAAAAATCTTGAACATAATACCCTCAAAGAGGGAGGATATAAACTATGGAACATTATGCATAAAGGGCTGGAAAGGTTTTTATTACGCCTCAAGCAGGAAAAGGCTAAAAAGACCTCTAAAAAATGTAAATGGAGAATTCAAGGAAATATCCTGGGAAGAAGCAATTGACATAACAGTAAAAAATCTGAAAAATATTATGGAAGAATATGGTCCTGAAGCTCTTGCATTTCAGTCAAGTGCAAAATGTACGAACGAGGACAATTATTTAATGCAAAAGCTAGCAAGACAGGTATTTCATACTAACAACATAGACCATTGTGCGAGAAGCTGTCACGCAAGCACGATTGAAGGCCTCATTTCCACCTTTGGAAGTGGTGCCATGACCACTTCAATAAAAGATATAAACAATGCTGAACTTTACTTCATAATTGGATCAAACACTACTGAGCAGCATCCAATAATAGGGTCAAGAATAATAAATAATGTGAGGATGGGTAAAAAACTAATTGTTGCAGACCCGAGAAAAATTCAGATTACAAACTTCTCTAACATACACTTGAGGCATTTGCCTGGAACAGATCTTGCACTTTTAAATTCTATGGCATATGTTATCCTAGATAAGGGTCTTTATGATAAAAAATTCATTGAGGAAAGGACTGAAAATTTTGAAGAATTCAAAGAGGTAATGGAATTTTATGACCCGGATAGGACATCAAGAATCACGGGTGTTGATCCTGAGCTTATAGAAAAAGCTGCTGTTTTATACGCTTCATCGAAATCGATAATATTTTATGCAATGGGCATTACCCAGCATACACAGGGGACTGAAAATGTTCAAGCAATAGCAAACTTGGCTTTACTTACTGGAAATGTAGGAAGACCAGGAACGGGTGTTGCACCATTGAGGGGGCATAACAATGTACAGGGTTCAAGCGATATGGGTGCACTTTGTGATTTCTTACCCGGATACAGAAGGGTTTATGATGATCAGGGAAGAAAATTGTTTGAAGATGCTTGGAATTGCAAATTACCCTCAGTTCCAGGTGCATCTCTTACAGAAATGTTTGAATTGGCATTTGAGGGAAAGATAAGAGCGATGTACATTATGGGAGAGAACCCTGTTCTTTCTGAACCTGAGAGTGAGAAAATAAAAAAATCGCTTGAAAAACTGGAATTTCTTGTTGTTCAGGATATTTTTATGACAGAAACAGCGAATTATGCAGATATAATCCTTCCCGCATATAGCTTTGCTGAAAAGCAGGGAACTTTTACAAACACTGAGAGGAGGATACAGTTGATAAGGCCATTTCTTGAACCAATAGGGGAGGCTAAAAATGACTGGGAGATATTCCAGACCATTGCAAACAAGATGGGATATGATTGGCATTATAAAAACTCTGAAGAAATAATGTATGAAATATCAAAGCTTGTCCCTCAATACGGCGGGATTAATTATGAATGTATCAAAAATGATGGTATTCAATGGCCTGTTGTGAATTGCAATGGAACTGAGATCATGCATAGGGAGAAATTCACAAGGGGCAAGGGAAGATTTATGCCAGCATACTGGAAAAAACCATCTGAATTTTCAAATGATGAATATCCTTTTATACTAACAACAGGCAGAATCTATTACCAATTCCACACAGGCACGATGACAAGAAAAATAAACATACTAGAAAGGGAAGCGCCTGAACCTTTTGTTGAAATAAATCCTGAGGACGCTAGGTCACTAAACATAAGGGATGGTGCTTGTATAAAATTAATTTCAAAATATGGTGAATTAGAAACAAGGGCAAGGATGACGGATATTGTCCCAAAAGGCATAGTTTTTATGCCGTTTCATTATTATGAATCATCTGTAAACAAAATTACGAACCCGAATCTGGATCCAAAGGCAAAGATACCTGAGCTGAAGGTAACTGCTGTAAAGCTGGTGAGGTGTTAATAATGCTCTACAAAATAAGCAAAAACAATCTAAAGGATTACATTAATTACTTATTGGAAAGATATGAGGTATGGGGACCTAAGAAAATAAATAACGATTATGTATTTTCAAGAATTAAAAATGGTAATGAATTCAGTGACGTAAGAACCCTCCTCGGACCTAAAGATCTTATCTATCCACCCCAGGAAAAATTGTTTGAAGATTATTTCCATGAAATCATTGTTCTAGGTGTCAAATCCTGTGATTTTAGGGCATTTAAGATGCTGGATGATGTTCTCGGTATAGATAATAATTATTCTGCTAGAAGAAAACTTGTTCATATGTTCAATTTTGTTTGTACAGAACCATGCGAATTCGGCTTCTGCACAACCTTTTATGGTCCAAGATTGGATGATTTTGAAATGCAATTCACGGACATTGGTGATTATTACCTGGTTGAAACGAATACAAAAAAATTCATAAATAATTTTTTTGAAAAAGCAGACAAAAATGATCTGAATATAGCAATTGAAAAATCTAAAAATGTATACAAAAAAATGCAAAAATTGAACATTAAAAAATTGAATGAAAGGATCAGCTGGGATAATCCACTCTGGAAGGAATTTTCACAGAGGTGCATTTCATGCGGTGCATGCAATTTTGCATGCCCAACATGCTTCTGCTTCGACGTTTACGATGACAGTGAAAGGTACAGGGAATGGGATTCTTGTATTTTAGCAGGATTTACTAAACTTGCGGGGAATACAAACCCCAGGCCAACACTTGATTTAAGATTGAGGCAAAGGTTCATGCACAAATTAAAATTCCATTATGAGAATTTTAATTACCATCTTTGTACAGGCTGTGGAAGATGCATAGAAGTATGTCCTGTTAAAATTGATATCAGGGATGTTATAAGGAGCGTGAACCCATGAATCAAATGTTACCTATAAGATCCAAGATCATTGATATATGGGACGAAACTGAGGACATAAAATCGTTCCTTATAGAAGATGTGATCGGGGAAAAACCTTTGCCTGGGCAATTCTATGAACTTTCTATAAATGGTTTTGGAGAGGTACCTATATCGGTAGCGAGCTGGAATAATGGCCTTCTATTCAGCATAAAGAGGGCAGGAAAAATCACAGAACACATGCACAAAATGAAAAAAGGTGATGAAATAGGCATACGCGGACCCTATGGAAAGGGCTTCCCTGTCACGCGTAAATTCAAGGTTCTGATTGCTGGGGGTATAGGCTTGCCCCCAGCAAGATCTGTAATAGAATATTCTCTTTTGATAGGGGATAACAACATACAGCTATTATATGGCGCAAGATCACCCAGGGATCTGGTCTACAAAAGCTTATTAAATGAATGGAAAAAGAAATTTGATGTTGATATAACAGTAGATGTGGGCGATGAGAACTGGAAAGGAAATGTTGGAGTGGTTACGACAATATTCAACAGGATCAGGGACATTGATTCATTCTTCTACATCATAGGTCCTACAATCATGATGAAATTTGCAGTTTTAGAACTAAAAAAAATGAATGTTCCGGATGAGAACATATTTCTATCCATGGAAAGAAGAATGAAATGCGGCATAGGCATCTGTGGCCATTGCAACATTGGAAGATTTTACGTTTGCAAGGACGGTCCCGTGTTCAAATATTCATCTATAAAGGATATACCAGAAATATTTTTCTAATTAATCATTCAGATAAGTATCGTGTTACAAAATTTTAAAATATCCTTATTTTTTATGTTTTTCTGATATATATGGACATTTTAAACAATTTAAGGGAAATTGTTGGTGAAAAACATGTTTTGAATAAAAAGGAGGATTTAATTCCCTATAAAAGGGATGCATCATTTTTCATTGGTGCTGAACCCATGGCCATTGTACTTCCAGGAAATGTGGAAGAGGTATCAAGGATATTGAAATTATGCAATGAAAATTTAATACCTGTTGTGGTTAGAGGTGGTGGATCATCCCTTACTGGTGCTTCTATTTTAAGAGAACCTGGCATTGTTCTCAGCATGGCAAGGTTCGACAAGATCCTCGAAATAAGCATTCAGGACAGGTATGTTTTAGCTGAGTCAGGCGTTAAACTTGATGTTCTGAATGCATATCTTTCAAAGTACAGACATTTTTATCCTCCGGACCCGGCAAGCTCAATTGCTGCAACGGTTGGAGGGTCCATAAACACGAATGCAGGTGGGTTAAGGGCTGCAATGTACGGTGCAACCAAGGAATGGGTTCTTGGCCTAGAGGTTGTACTTCCGGATGGTACAATAATCCAGACCGGAGGAAAAGTTCTAAAGAGATCTGTAGGATATGACTTGACCGCACTGATGATAGGTAGTGAAGGTACCCTGGGCATCATAACAAAAGCGATATTGAAAATTACGCCTCTGCCTGAAAAATATGGAAGGATCATGGTATATTACAGGTCCATTTCAGAAGCCGGAAGGGCTGTAGCAAACCTTAAGAATAGGGGCATTACACCACTCATAGCAGAGTTCATGGACAGGATTTCTATGGATTCCATTACCCACGTTCGTGGCATAAAATTTCCAAAAGATGCAGAATATCTACTCCTAATAGACATTTCATCTACTGAAGAATCATTGAATAAAAAAATGAATGATGCTATTGAAATTTTAAAAGGTACAGAGAATATTGGAATTAACACCACAACCGACCAAAACGAAATGGATGCGATGTACCAGGCAAGGAAAGGTCTTTATTCATCTCAATTGAACGAGAGATCATCACCGAACGAGTATGTTGTAATAGGTGATATTGTTGTTCCCACTTCTAAATTACCCGATGCCCTGGAAAAGATTAAAAATAAGATTAATGATTACAAGCTCAAGGTCTCTTTATTCGGGCATATAGGTGATGGCAATATTCATGCAAATATATTTGCGGACATTAACAACAGTGAACAGATGGAAAAGGTGAATTCGTTCATGATGGATCTTGGAAGAATTGCCCTAGAACATGATGGATCCGTATCATCTGAACATGGCATTGGCATGGAAAAGATAGACCTTCTCAAGGAGGAATTCAGATATAAGAGATCTGAGAGAAATCTTGACCTTATGATTCAGATTAAGAGACTGTTCGACCCGAATAATATACTGAACAGGGGGAAACTGTTTTAATGTCCCTCCTTGACGATTTGGATCTAGAAACATCAAAATGCATCAGCTGCACTTTCTGCGAGAGCGTTTGTCCTACATTGCAGGCATTGGATTACAGGGCAATATTCGGTGCAAGAGGCAGGGTACTTCTCGCAAAAGAATTGGTAAAAGAAATAAAATTGAATGGGAAAAGTGATCTTGAGATATCAGACCCATTCTATTCCTGCCTAGACTGCTATGCATGTTTTAATGTATGCCCTGCAGGTGTCAATGCTGGCCGAGTGAGTGAAATAGCAAAATCTTTGATCACTTCAGGAAAATACTTAGAAAGAAAACAGGAAAAGAATGTGGCAAAGATGATCATCATATCCATAATGAAATTCAATTCACCCCTTGGCTTAAAAAATGAAACAACATCATGGGCATATGGCCTTGATTTTGACGAGAATTCTGAAAATCTCCTCTACACAGGAGGAATGTACCAGCTTATGGCTTACAGCAGTGTTCTTTCCAATCTCGAAAGAAAATTTAAAGCAGATACTGTTGAAAAAATTGCAGGATTGATTTCCAAATACCCTAACTTAATAAAAATAACGCATCCAATGTACAATGAAAATTTCAAAAAAAGAATGGACAACATCCTAAAAAGCATTTACAGCCTTTTGAAAAGTGCAGGAATAAAATTTAAGTATATAGGTGAAAATGAGCCTTATCCCGGATCCTTCCTCTTTGAACTCGGATATTTGGATGAGTTCATTGAATATGGAAAAAGGCTTCGAGACCTTTTTAATAAAAATAAAATTAGGAATATTATAACGATAGATCCACATACCTACGAGATACTCAAATTGATTTATCCTAAATACATAGAAAATTTTAATTTTAATGTAACTCACTATATGGATTACTTGGAAAAATTAAATTTCAATAAAACAAATGAAAAGATAGTTTACCATGAGCCATGCCATTTTTCAATGCATCAGGAAAAATATAATGAGCCATTGAAATTAATAGCCAAGATTGGCGAGACAATCCTTCCTGAAAGGCATGGATCAACAAGTTACTGCTGTGGTGGTCCAGCTGAATTACTTTACCCCAATCTATCAGATTCTATCTCACTGAGAAGGTTTAAAGAATTGAAAGAATCAGGAGCAGAAAAGATCGTTACAGCATGTCCCATTTGCTTTGCCAATCTGCATAAGGATGAAACTGTTTTTGATCTTGCTGAACTTTTGGAAAAAAGATTAAATAAAAAATAATCCTATGGTTGAACGTGGATCATTTCAAAAGAGGAACGCTCAAGAACTTAATATTAATGATTTTAAATACGGGTCCGAAGGGCATTTACGATATAAAAAAATACATAAAGGAAGTTAGCTTTGGCTTTTACAATCCAAGCACGGGTGTTATTTATCCCAACATCAGAAATATGCTTAAGGAAGGGTTAATAAAAGAAAAGCACATCAAAGGTAAGAAAAAATATTCACTAACGGATCAGGGTAAGAAAACCGTTGATGAAAACATAAAAAGATGGAAATCCATTTTTGAAAACAAGTCAAAAAAATTTGAAATGATGGAATTGATTAGAAATAATATTCAGGAGATCATGGAAGACATTATTTTAATGGATGACATTGAATTTGAAAATAAGTTTGAAATGATTATTGGTATTATAAATGATGCACACAGAAAAATAAAAGAATTGTAGCTTATTCCTCAAAGCCGTACCTTGAAACAATGAAAACTATGACCATCATAATAATGTCAAAGGCCAAGAGATAAAGAAGGTCATTTAATATGCCTGACCACTGGAATGATCCCTGCAGAACAAGCGTCCTCATTGAATCTGCTGCCCATGAAATGGGATTGTAGTTTACAACGTTCTTGAGCCATGAAGGCATTATTGCTGAAGGAAACATGGCAGTACTTGCAAACATCAATGGTAGATTTAGCAGGTTTGTAATTGCCATTAGTGTTTCCATCTTTTTTACCCTTATAACAATGATGGAAAAAAGGCTTGAAAAACCCATAATGAGCATTATAAGTATTAAATAGAGAACGAGAAGGTCTGCAATATTGAATGATGTTGAGAGAACAAGCCCATTCGGAACAAGGATTGCTATAACAATTAATATTGATGATTGAACAATGGCCTTCACCATGCTTGAGAACACCTTAGATAGGACAATTGAATCTCTAGGTATGGGTGCAACAATTAATTTGCTCAGATAACCGAATCTCCTGTCCCAGATTATTGACATGCCTGAGAACATGGCTGAGAAAAGAGCCATTATTGCAAGCATTCCTGGCGTAAGAAATGATATATAATTTTTTGCGCCCATAAAATAGGCATTCATAACCAGGGCACTGCCGCCTGGAATATTTGAGGGTATAAGTTTCGTTAAATCAAATGCGCTACCGAAGAGCAATATCCAGAATAGTGGCTGAATCATAGTAATGAACAGTTGCACAGGATTCCTTATCCATTTTTTTAATTCCCTTACTGTTAATGATATCCTTGCACCCAATCATCTCACCCTCCTGATTGCGCGCATCATTCTCATAATGTCCTCCTCACTTTCATGTTCACGCATTTCCTTTCCAGTGTATTTCAGAAAAACAGAATCAAGACTTGGCTTTTCTATCTTGATTCTCTGTATCTTTAAATTATTCTCATAAATTTTCTTGAAAAGAATAGGTAGATATGTCTCACTTTCAGAGACCTTGAACCTTATGGTCCTGTCAGAAAGAATTTCTATGTCATTAACGTCTTTCAACACATTTTTGAACCTTTCAGAATCATCCACATTTATTTCGACCACATCAAAACCGACAGTTGCCTTTAATTCAGAAGGCGTGCCCTCAACCACAATCTTTCCGTGGTCTATAATGCCGATCCTATCACAGAGCGAATCAGCCTCTTCAAGGTAATGGGTTGTAATAAATATTGTAATACCATATTCCTTCCTCAATCTTGAAATATAGTCCCACATTTTTGTTCTCGTCTGCACATCAAGACCAAGCGTTGGCTCATCGAGAAAAAGTATCTCTGGATTGTGTATTAGACCTGAAATAAGGTCCAGCCTTTTCCTCATACCGCCTGAATATGTGGAAACGTAACGGTCCTTTGCATCGTAAAGGTCAACAAGTTTGAGCAGCTCATTCGCCCTTTCCCTTGCCTCAGATTTGCTCATACCATAGAAACTAGCCTGAAGTTCAAGGTTTTCAATACCCTTTAAATCCTCGTCAACTGAAAGGTCCTGTGGAACAAGACCGATCATTTTTCTTACTTTTGCTTGATCTTTTACAACATCAAGACCGTTTATTAAGGCTTGACCTGCAGTCGGCTTGATCATGGTGGTGAGCATTTTTACAGTTGTAGTCTTTCCAGCACCATTTGGTCCTAAAAAACCGTAAATCTCTCCCTTTTTTATATTGAGATTGATCGAATCAACAGCCCTTATACCACCCTTGTAAATTTTCACAAGTTTATTTACTTCTATTATGCCCATAAACCAACCACTTTAGTCTTAATCTCGATATATCTATTGTCTATTTAAAATTATTCAAGATATGCATCCTCATCAAATTCTAGCTTATCCTGGCCCTGCATCTCTTCCGCATGAGGTACCCTGATGACCATGACATGATCAATAATGTACAATATGATTAACGTTATAACGAATGCATATAATGATAAGGATATGTCAGCAACAAGCTCCTTCATAAAAAATATTCCATTTCCAAAAATTGCTCCCGTAGCACCTATTCCAGCGAACAAACCCAGCAGGATTATACCTGTAAAGCCGTCCATGCCATGAACACCCCATACATCCATCGTATCGTCCCATCCCATTTTATTTTTGAACATGATTGAAAAATATGATACAACAGAACCAATAATTCCAAAGAGCATCGCTGTCTGTAATGAAACATATCCTGCCGCTGGAGTAATTATTACAAGCCCTGCCAGTGCACCTGTCATGAATCCTACTGAACTTGGCTTTTTCCTGAATGCCATGTCCAGGAAAAGCCAGGTAACGGATGCAAATGCCGCAGACGTCTGTGTATTGATCCATGAAAGGACTGCAATATTGTTCATGCCCAATGCACTTCCAGAATTGAAACCGAACCATCCGAACCAAAGAAGGCCCATTCCCAATATAACTAAGGGGATATTATGCGGCATTTTTTGCTGGTATTTCCTCTTACCTATGTATAATGCAGCAGCAAGGGCTGAAAATCCTGCACTTGCATGAACAACAATACCTCCTGAGAAATCAAGAACACCCCATTGCTGGAATATTCCGCCACCCCAGATCATATGCGCGATCGGTACATAAACCAAAAAGAACCAGGCAGTGAGAAAAACAATAAATGAATTGAACTTGAACCTGTTTGGAAATGCTCCAACAATGAGAACTGGTGTAATCACTGCAACCATCATCTGGTATATCATGAAAACTAATGTTTCCTGACCAGCTAATGTATTAAGATTAATATTGTTCAAAAAGAAATATTCACCTGAGCCATAAATCCATCCTAGAACAGTATCTGATGGACCAAACACAAGTGAAAATCCGAAAAGCAGCCAGAGAATTGATACCCAGCCTAATGAGAACATCGTTTGCATCATTATTGTCACAGCACTTCTTTTTCCTGCAAGGCCACCATAAAAAAGGGCAAGGCCAGGGGTCATGATCATTACAAGTGCTGCTGATAAAAGCATGAATAATAAATCCACAGAGGTCATTAAATTCACCTTTGACAGAACGGTAAATGCTTCCTTAGTAATAAATATTTCAATTAAATAATCTATTTTTTATAATTTTTTATGTAATCACTAATTATATCTATGGCTTTTAATGACGTTTCCCTTTCATATAATTTTTTGTAATATGCATAAATTGATTTCGAGATTTTTATTAAATCATCTCTTTTTTCTGAAATTTCAATGATCCTTTTCTTAAAATTTTTAATATCATCAATAAAAATAATGTCTTTTATTTCATCTAAATTGAAACCTCTTGAACCTATGAGCGTTGTAAGAACTGGCAGGCCATGGGAAATGTAATCTATCATTTTCACGTTTCTTCCGGACCCTGTTGTTACTGGATTTAATGCCAGAAAAGCACTGTTAAGAATTTCATCCTTTTCCTCATCATTAACTGTTCCATGATAAATCATGTTTTTCAATTTCTTTTTACGCGGGTATTTGTTTAAATTCCCTATGATATGGAAATTAAACCGGGGTAGTTCCATGGCAATTTTTTCAATTTCCTTTAATGCAATAATATTTGGTTCATATAAAGAACCTATAAATACAATGTCATTGGACTTTTCACCATTCCATTTGTAATTGGTAAATTTTAATTGATGAGGGATTAGAAAAATTTTTGAAATATCTATATTGTAGATTTTTTTCAATAATTCTCTATCTTCTTCAGTAACTGTAAAAATTATATGTGCATCCATTACAAGATTTTTTTCGATGACTTTCACATAATCATGATAAATGTTATCTTTTCTCAAAATATATTCAACGTTATGTGCATCGTATACAATTATCTTATTCTTTAAAAAATTTTTTGTAATACTATATAACCAGGGTCCTTCATAAACAATAACATCACTTTTATCAATCAATTCTTTTACCCTTGATAAAAATTTCTTTCTAACATACTTACCCTGAGATAATAAAATTTCAAAGGATCTGTTACCTTTTAAAATCGCTAAAATAAAAAGAAGGTAAGATCTATACTGCTCTGCAATATCAGTTTTTTTGTCTAATAGCACTGGTCCTCCAATGGAAATGATCTTTCTGTTTGAATTTTCAAATAGACTGTAACATCTCATTGAATATGCACTTGAGTAACTCGGTATAATTTTACCATGCGCTAGTTGGAGAATTCTGATATTTTCTGGAATCATCAATATCATCCCAATTAGACAACAAACTTTTCAGTACCCTTGAATATATAAATATCTTCCTTAAGTTCATTTATTATGTTTTTATTTTCATCTGGGCTAAGAGATTTTTTATTGTACGTAAATTCATCTATTGTGCCGTTGAGACCATTAACCACCAACTTGTAACCTTTTTTGTAAATGGCCTTCTTTGGATAGAACATCTTTTCTATCATACTTTTATAATCAATATCATTTGGGAGAATACCATTTTTAACCAAACCCTGAAGATCGTGAACAGGACCAAATGATTCACTGTATGCCATTTCTTCTGTGATTGTGTCCTCAAAATTTCCATCAATGACATTTTCAATAAATCTCGGTATACCTATCAGGCTCTGGTATCCATTTTTTTCTTTGATTTTTATGTTTCCAGGTAATTTAATTAATAGTGGAACCTCTATAATTTCATTGTATAGAAAGTTACCATGACCATAATAGGGATATTTGTAATTTTCTTTCATTGCCTGACCATGGTCAGATGTAACAATTATCAAGGATTTGTCGTATATTTTCAATTTTTTAAAATGGTCCATTAATCTTCCAAACTGCCTGTCTAACATTGATAGTGATTTTTTATAACCATTTCTTGTTTCTTCCATATGCCTTTCTGGAATTGGTTCCTTTCCAGAAATATCTAGATATTTTATTTTTCTATCATCAATATCAAGTTCCCATTCTGCAACTGGCTCATGAACTTCCATAAAATTTATAAAAATAAAAAATGGTTCTTCAAAAGAGCTGTTCATTATGTGATCAACAATCAAATCCGAACCTTTCATATAAGGGTAGTTCTTTTCCTTTTTCCTCCGAAGTATTCTTTTATGAATATTGTAATAGTTTTTGAATTCTTCTATTTTTCCATGGAATAATAGGTTTTTTGCAGCCTCAATTCTATTTCTTCCAAATTTCTTATAATCAGATACTGCAAACATTTCTTCCTGTGTTTCGTATTCGGAATTGAAAAATGTAAATGAGTTAAAGTATCTATCAAAGCCCGTATAAGGCGATAACCAAGGGTTAGTTGAAAATCCAAGATTGTTATATCCCTTTCTGGACAATTTTTCTATTATTGTTGGTCCATTGTAGCCTGATATTTTCTCAAGGGCCTTGCCATCACCATTTTCAATATCTTCATGAACCTTATGTTCGCCAGGGTAGAGACCTGTGAATAAGGATATATGTGATGGTACGGTCCATGGAGATGGTGCAATCGTATTATTAAAAAGATTTGAATCATTGGCAAAAGAATTGATGTTTGGTGAAACTGCATCACCACCATACAAAGATAGAATATCGCTGCGGAGAGTATCGAATACAATCAATATGATGTTTGGATTTTCACTCATGTGATCACATATATCCAAATCTTCTTAGCTTTTCCATCATTCCTTCTTTGTCCTGGGATCTTCCAGCCCTTTCCTTTGTATGCTCAAGATCCTGTTCCCAGGCTGGCTTATCACTTGTCTTCTTAGAATCGTATTTGCCATCAATAGATCTGTAACCCTGGTAATATAATGGATGTATTGGTAATTTATAATTAAATGTGTATTCCCAGACATTCCTTTCCGTGAATGTTAGAATTGGGTGTACCCTTACATGTGGAGGATTTTCCCTGGCAGATATGAAAACTTCCCATGACCTTGCTGGATTTTCATCCCACCTAATACCTGTAAAAAGTGCATCAATCCTATATTTTTTTATTGCATCGTTCATTGCAATAGTTTTTAAAATGTGATTACCAACGCTTGTTTCAAGAGAATATTCAAAATATTCACCATTTTCATCTTTTTTGATTTCTCCTTCCTGTGCAATTTTTCTAGCCTCTTCCTGGTTTTCTTTATTTAGATCTTTCAAGTATATTTTGTTGTCCTTTGCCTTGCTTATGGCATCATCATTTCTTGCATAAATAACCTTGAAATTCCAGTCATTGCTTATTTTGTCAAGCATTTCTAGTGTTTCTTCATAATGCTGGCCATGATCAATAAAAAGTGCAGGAGGCATCTGCATATTCTCTTTTTCTATTACTGTTTTAACAAGATGAAGGACAACCATGCTATCTTTTCCAGCAGACCATACTACAAATGGCCTCTTGTATCTCGATAATGCATCCTTTACAACTATTTTAGCGATCTCTTCTTTAGCATTAAGGCTTAATCCACCTTCAACTCTGATTTCATTTGCCATGGCTGGTGAAAATAAAAATGGGTATTTAATATTTTATCTAATTCATTTTATTATAAATTTCATAAATTTTTTTAGATAGATTTTCAGATATACTTTTCCAGTCGTAATTTTCTTCGATGTATTTTCTTACATTAAGTACATTTTCTTTTAATTTAGATATATTCTCAAAAGTGTATTCCATTCTTTCAGATATTTTTTCAGGATTGACTGAAACATATTCAAGCGCATTATTTTTTTCAAAATAGTCGAATATGCCCTTCATTCCATCACTTAAGATTACATACTCCCCGGATGCTAAAGCCTCTATAACAACAAGGCCAAAATATTCATCGTGCCTAATTCCGTAAGTGGGAAATACAAATATATCACAATTTCTGTAAATTAAAGGTAATTCTTCCTCAGATACAAATCCATGGTAAATTATGTTTTCAATACTTTTTGATTTTTCAATAACAAGATCTTCAAGTTCTCCTGTTCCAACAATATGAAGCTCCGTGTTACTTTTATATTTAAATATTGACCATGCCTCAAGCAATTCTTTTATGCCCTTATATTCAATAAGCCTTCCAACAAAAAGATACCTTGTTTTTTCATGAGCATTTTTTTCTGGAAAAAAAAGTCTGGTATCCACACCACTGGATATTACAAAATCAGTGTTCCTTCTAATTTTACTTAGATTTAAAATTGTTGATGATGTGAAATGAATAGCATAAACCATTTTTTTTAAAATAGCATTTTCAAATTTGTTAAATGTTCTTCTCTCAATGGGTAAATAATTATGCGTTCCAAAAATAAGAATTGGTTTCTTCTTTGATAATAATTTCCTAGGGAAAAATAAATAGAATAATTGATAATCAGAAACTATATAAATTATATCACTGTTCATTAAATCTATAAATGTTTTTCTATTTAATGTTCTTGAAAATAAATATTTTAAAAATATTGAATAAAATAAAAATATATCTTTTGAAATATTCCTGCCCTGATACGATAGGCCTTTATTCTTATCCTTTAATAGATTGTTTATTATGCCTGGATAGAAAAATCTTTTATAGTCCTTTAAACCATAAATGTTTTCAATATCTTTTTGAGATATCCTCTCCTTATCTATAATATTTGTCTGAAAGATTTTAATATCGAATAAATTCTTGTCCATATATTTGTAATAAAAAAGAATTGTTTTCTCAGTCCCGCCACCATATCTAATATCCGTCTCTATAATAAACGATAGTTTAATTTTTTTAATTTCATCCATTGATTTCAAAATCTTTTTACTGTATTTAAATAATTCCAAGAAAGTTAATATAAAAAATTTTAATCTTTAACTGATAAAATATGAGTTAAATTTTAGATGCCTTTTAATATGAAAAATTTATATTTTCTTCTGTTTTTTAGCTTTTCTGTGATATCCTGAAATTATTTCCCTTTTATACCCCTTATTTTTCATTCTAAAACATCCCTTCTTTTAATTTTTTCATTTCTATGACATTATCTAATCCCATTATCATTTCACCACCTCATATGTGGTTCGTGAGAGCTCTATGGGTCGGAAATATCGACAATATTCTATTCACCTTTGTTTCAAGATAATGTGTCTAGACATAAAAGTGGTCAAAATGTTTAACGACCTCAATGATCAAGAAAGTGATCGATCACTTTTCCGGCCCGCACGATAACATCGTCATATTATCGCGGTCAAAAAACCTTTTTCATAATACCTTTTTGTTTAATTATTCAATTGATTTTCTTTTGCGTGAGTTTGGCCATTGAATAAAGGGAATTGTCAGGATGTAAATGATATCACCCTATATATAGGAAATTATTTCTGGATATCACACTGATTTCTACCGAGCTTAAAATTAGGAAATTTTATTATACCTATTTTTCAATAACTATTCGATGGATGAGGAAAAAACAGTAGATGAGTCAATGGTAAACACAGTATTTTCAGTTCTTCCAGAAGACACGAACATCTATGGCAATCTGTTTGGTGGCAAGCTTGTTGAATGGATTGATCGAACTGCAGGCATTGTTGCTGTAAGGCACTCAAGGAGGAATGTAGTTACAGCAAACATTGATAATCTGAGTTTTCTAGAGCCCATTAAGCTTGGAGATATAGTTATTCTGAGAGCCTGGATCAATTATGTGGGTACAACATCCATGGAAATACAGGTAGATGTATACAATGAAAGGAGCTCGGACGGATCAAAGGTTCTGGCATGCAGGGCATACCTTACATACGTTGCAATAGATGAACATGGAAAACCCACTCCTGTACCAAAATTAAAGATTACAAACGAAAAGGAAAAAGAAAGGTATGAGCAGGCACTGGAAAGAAAAGCACAAAGATTAAAAATGAAGGAAAAGGTCAAGTCTTGATTATTGTTGCAAGCTTTTTTCCTATTTCTCTTGCTTTAGAGAAATCCTCTTCTGTCGGGATCATTTGCGCCCTGAAATACGGTTCAGGAACTTTTAATTTTAAATCCTTGAGCCTATTTTCAATGAGCTTTGCACCTTCACCAGACCAAGCATATGTGCCGAAAGCAAAGCCTATCTTATTCTTCAAATTAATTGTTGAAAGGCTGGATAATAAGTCCCATACAGGCTTTATCGCATCCCCGTTTATTGTGGCAGAGCCAACAATGATTGCATCTGAATTCTCAATTATATCGATCACTGAATTAATTGAAGTACCGACTAAATCAAATATTTCTGTCATAATGCCTTCGCTTGATAGACCTTCCGCTATTGCCTGGCCAAGCTTGCCCGTGCTCCCATAAGGTGATGCGTAGAATATAACAGCACTTTTTCCATTCTTTTGTTTTGGCGTTGCCCATTCCTTGTATTTGTTAATATAATACCATGGATCCTTCCTCAGTATTGGACCATGGCTTGGAGCAATTATATCTATTTCTTTAAGCTCGAGCTTCTTAATTGCCTGAAGTACATAATCTTTGAAAGGCCTCATTATTGTCATGAAATAATGCTCAAATGCGAATGAGAAATCCAATGTCTCATCGTTAAATATCTTCTCATCACAGTAATGGCAGCCGAGGAAATCGCACGGGAACAGAATTTTATCTTCAGGCAAATACGTAATCATTGTATCTGGCCAGTGAAGAAAAGGTGCAGAAATAAACTCGAGTGTTTTATTACCCAAGGATATTTTATCATTATCACCAACAAGCAAGGGGTTAACGTCCCTATGCAATATTTCCTTGAGGAACATGGATGCATTCTTTGATGCGATGACCTTTGCGTTAGTTTTCTCGAGCAAGTATGAAAGGGCACCTGAATGGTCAGGTTCAGTATGGTTTATGATTATATAATCAATCTTCTCAATGGGAACGATCTCTTCAATTTTTTTAAAGAATTCATCCTTGAATGATTCCTTCACTGTATCTATAAGAGCAATTTTTTCACTTCCAACTACTAAATAGCTGTTGTATGTTGTTCCATACTCTGCCTGCATAATCACGTCAAATATCCTCAGCTTTGGATCTTTTACACCAACCCAGTATACGCCTTCCTTTATTTTCATATCAACCACCTTTTAATATAGATTCAATTATTTTTAAATCTTGCGGGTAAAGAGCCTCTCCTCCGGGTGTTTCAAGTATTAATGGCATATTCTGAAATCTTTTATCGTTTAGCAAATTCCTGAACCCCTCTTTGCCAATATATCCGTACCCAATCTGTGCGTGCCTGTCTACCCTGCTCCCTAAAGCTTTTTCAGAATCGTTCAGGTGCACGGCAACGAGATTTTCAAAACCTATGGTTCTTGAAAATTCTTCCATTGTTTTTTCATAGCCTTCCTTGCTTCTTAGCTCATATCCGGCAGCGAAAATATGGCATGTATCCATACACACCTTCACTTTTGACCTATCCGAAACATTGTCCATCATGAAAGCGATCTGTTCGAACTTATAGCCCAAGTTGGTTCCCTGACCGGCAGTTGTTTCTATAGTTATTTTTGCGTTTATGCCCTCCATTTTCTCTATGATACGATCAAGACCATCAACAATTTTTTTCAGACCAGCCTTCTCACCCTCGCCCATATGCGCGCCAGGGTGGAAGATCAGGTAAGGTATTTGCAAGGTATCGCATCTCTGCAGCTCATGGACCATCGATTCAACGGATTTCTGAAATTTTTCCTGTTCAGGAGCAGCTAAATTTATAAGATACGATGCATGAGCTAAGGTAATCCTGATACCATATTTTTTCATATTATCTATGTAATGCTGTACATCATCCATATTCAGTGGTTTGGATATCCACTGCCTCTGGTTTTTTGTAAATACCTGCATTGCATCAAGACCAATGCTTCTTGCCCTTGCAGGTACATCACTGAAACCACCACCAATGGACATATGGCCACCGATTATTACGTTCATAGAAACTCCTCATAAATGTTCTCTATGGATTTATCCACCTGCAATGGCTGGAATGGATTGGCTACAAATTTTCTGGGCAGCTTTTCCTCGTATATTTTCTCCTCTTTTTTGTATATTATGCCAAGTGCCAAATGCTCTTCATCGGATAGAATTTCAAAGGCCCTTGCCTTGTTTGTCGGATCGTGATCCTTAAGCTGGTAAGTATGCTGCTTGTACCAGTCATATGTGTTCACCTTGTTCCATGTTACGCATGGGCTAAGAACGTCTATCAATGCAAAGCCCTTGTGCTTTATTCCTTCTTCAATGAGCTTTGCGAGCTGTACTATATCACCTGAAAATCCCCTTGCAACGTATGTAGCACCTGCAGAAAAGGCGAGCAAAGGACCGTTCACTGGCTTTTCTGGGGAGCCATAAGGTGTAGTAATTGTGACAAAACCCTCCTCACTTGTTGGCGATACCTGACCCTTTGTAAGACCGTAGATCTGGTTGTCCATCACTATATATGCAATGTCCAGGTTCCTTCTTGCAAGATGCACGAAATGTTCAGTGCCTATTGCGTAAGCATCACCATCACCACCGGCTACGATCACCTCAAGCTCTGGGTTTGCTAGCTTAACGCCTTCCGCTACTGCAGCTGCCCTGCCATGTAATGTGTGCAAACCATATGAATAGAAATAGCTATTTATTTTGCTTGAGCATCCAATGCCAGTAACCAAAACAGTTCTTGATGGATCGAGTTCAAGATTCGCTGCTGCCCTTTTAAGTGCTGTAAGAACACCGTAATCACCACAGCCTGGACACCATGTGGGCGTTTCCTTATCGTAAAGTTTCACATCAATCATATTCCAAGCACCTCCAGTATCCTGGAAGAAATCATACCTGGTTTGAATGATCTTCCATCGTATTTTCTTATGCTATATGTGTTCTTGAAGCCGGTATTCAGTCTAACAAGGTTTTCCAGCTGGCCCGTATAATTTTGCTCAACAAAAAATGCCATATCCACATCCTTTAGATGCTCCTTTAAATCATCGAGGAACGGGCTGAGTGTCCTGATCCTGATGTATTTGATCTTTACATTCTTTTCCATAAGCTGTTCAATTGCCTCTAAAATTGGCCCTTGCGTAGAGCCCATCCCCACAATAGCAATGTTCCCTGATCCTTCAACTATGGCAGGGAATAGATCTTTTTTCATAATTTCCATCCTTTTCATTCTCTTTTCCATCATCTTATTTCTTATGGGTATCCTTTCCATGATATGGCCGTATTCATCATGCTCGTCACCTGTTTCCAGATGTATTCCATTTTTCACACCTGGGATAGGCCTGAATGATATGCCATCTTCTGTGAATTCATACCTCTTAAATTCTCTATCACTCGATTCAATGTTCAGGAGCGTTTTTCCCCTTTCTATTTTAAGGCCATCAAGATTGAATTTCTTAACTACCTGCTTATTCCATGATATGAGTTCATCGCTCAATATGATCACGGGCACCTGGTACTTTTCAGCAAGGTTGAATGCGTAGAATGTAAAATAAAACGCTTCCTCCACATTTCCAGGAGCGATTACAATTCTGGGCTTTTCACCATGACCGCCGTATATAGCTTGAAATAAATCTGACTGTTCCGTTTTTGTAGCCATACCTGTGCTTGGCCCGGCACGCATTGCATCAAGAACCACTACAGGTTGTTCTATCATGCTTGCAAGACCAAGAGCTTCAGTTTTAAGATCAAAACCTGGGCCTGATGTAACAGCCATAGACCTCATACCTGCGTATCCAGCACCAATAGCCATGTTTATGGCCGCTATTTCTGACTCTGCCTGGATGGCAACGCCTCCTCTTTCTGGCAGGTATTTTGATAAAAATTCAAGAACATCACTAGCAGGTGTTATTGGGTATGCAGCTATAAATTTGCATCCCGCAGCCATTGCACCAAGACCTATTGCCTCATTGCCCATTAAAAGAAGTGTTTCACCCTTATTATCAAGTTTTTCAATCCTGTAATTGTCCATCTTCTGAAAATTTTTAGCATGGTCAAGGCCCACCTCAAATGCTTTTATGTTCTCCTCTATGATTTTTTCACTCTTTGTCCTATATGAATCTCTTATTGTTTCCCTCATCAGAGATTCATTGAAATTGAAAAGATATGCTAGTACTCCTAATGCCATAGTATTTTTGATCAGTTCAAGGCCAATCTGAACTTTAGCAATATTGGCAAGGGGCATTTTGTACATTCTTATATCCTTCCTCTCTATGTCCATGTCCTTCTTACTGTTATCGTATATTAAAAGGCCTCCAGCTTCTATCTCATCTAGGTGCAGTGAAACAGAATCTTCATCAAATGCTAGAAGGACATCTATGTGATCACCTATGGAGAATATTTCCTTCTGCGCACCCCTTATTGCATAGCTGGTATGCCCGCCCCTTATCCTGGATGGGAAATCTTTATCCGTAGCCACGAAAAAGCCATTCCTCCTGAAGAATTTAGAAAGCAATTCACCCGTGGCAAGGGACCCATCTCCTGCCTGACCACCTATCCTTACCGCTAGATCATTAATCTTCATTTTTTTCACACCCTTTCAAACATATCCTTTGGTGCACCGCATACGGGACAGGTCCAGTCCTCTGGCAGATCTGAGAATTCAGTTCCTGGCGGTATGTTCCTTGTTGAATCACCCTGATCTGGATCATATATATACCCACAAACAGTGCATTGATATTTCGCGCTCATTTTTTTACCTCCTTTATAGCATTTAATATTTCCTCAACATGGTTATCGACCTTTACCCTTCCCCAGGCCCTTTTTATTTTTCTATCCGGACTAATTATGAAAGTGGTTCTTCTTGCCTTGCCCATGTTTTCAACACCGAATTTTTTCACAAGCTCCTTGTTTGAATCACTGTGCAGATAGAACGGAAGACTGTATTTTTCCTTGAATTTTTTATGCGATTCTACAGTATCAACACTAACACCAATAACATCAAAGCCCTCATTTTTTATTTTATCATAATTATCCCTGAATGAGCAGGCCTCCCTTGTGCATCCGGATGTGAAATCCTTAGGATAGAAATAAAGAACTATCCACTTGCCCTTGTGCTCGGGCAGAACATCATCTATAAAACTCACATCATCATTTTCATTTAACATTACCAACCACCCCTGTGTATTATTTCTGTCAATTTTTTCCTATTCCTTGGCGCTAATTCTTTCTGTCTTGAATATTCATCAAGCTCGTTTAGGTCACCCTCATATCCTATTATCACAAGCACCAGAACCCTGAAATCACCTGGTATATTGAGTGCATCTTTTACCATGCTTTCATTAAAACCAAGAATCGAATGGGCAACAAGACCCTGATGATAGCTCTCAAGAAGCATGTTTTCAACAGCAAGACCTGAATCAAAAAGGAAATATTCCCTTCCGTCGCTTATGCAATCATTTTCTCTTTTTGCAACAACGGCAATAACCAATGGTGCTTTTTTTGCCCAATAATTACCCTTATTCAATGCTCCATGTATTTTTTCAGTTTCATCCCCAATCAATACAATAAAGTGCCAAGGCTGGTTATTGTAGCAGGATGGTGCCCATCTCCCTGCTTCGAGTATTTCATTAATTATATCCTCATCTATTTCCCTGTTAGAAAATGCTCTAGCACTTCTCCTGATCGTTATTTCCCTTAACATATTTAAAATTCCTTGTAAAATAATTCATCATAGATGTTTTCAAGTTTTGCTTTATGGTTCAGTTCCTGATTTGCAATGAATCTAAGCGTTTTAATAATGCTTTCATCCGTTGTTTTTTTCATTAACTCTGTATAAAAATTGTACTCCTTCTTTTCTCTAGACATTGCAACCTTAAGTACATCCTGCAGAGTTGAATTCTCATCTATTTTATCTTTTAAAGGTAAATGATCGCTCAATTTTAGATCCATGAACTCCTGTGTTTTTATTTCCTTTCCTCTTTTCATGCTTTCCAGGAGCTGTTTATGTGAAAGTTCCTCCTTTGCTAACATCTCAAGAATTTCAATTACGTTAGGATACTTGGCAATTTTTAAAGCGTCCATGTAAAAATTGTATGAATCTTCCTCACTTTTTATTGCACTACCTATCAATTCACTTAGTTTCATAAAAATCAAAAAAGAGGGAAAAGTTTATTCTATCTCTATGTCCATAGAATTTTCCCAGACACCATGAACATTACAGTATCCAAGGGCGAATATTGTTGCATTCTTATCCAGTTTCATCTTGAATGTTACGCTAGGGTCAGCAAATGTAGGACCAAAATCAAACGTTGCAACATGAACGGGATTATATGCCCTTCCTTCTACCTGTGCATATACCTGTATCCATTTTATATGATGTTCAACGAGATTAGGATGTGGTACTTCCTTACCAACTGTCACTGTTACGGTAAACCATTGTCCAGCCTTCACTTTCTTCGGTGCCTCGATAATTGGCACATGTTTCTCCTTCCCCTCTTTTTCCGCCGTATATATTACTTCACCAAACTTTTTCATTTCATATCACCTCTTAGAGTAAAGATTCAAGTTCCTCCTCTTCCTCCACCTCTTCCTTAATCAATTCCTCCATTATTGCATATGTGACAAAATCCTTCCCATGTGTTTTCTTTATTACCCTGCTGTAAACTTCAATCAAGCATCGTTTGTAATTGAGCAGTGTCTGAACTATTTCCTCAAGGCTAGAAAGGTTCAATGAGTCAGGGTACTTGCAATTGCCAAGCCTGACCATCTCAGACGTATTGAAAATTGGAATGCCCCCGAGTGTTCTTATCCTGAACGATATTTTTTCAGCATGTGACAAACCATTAATTGCAATCTTTTCAAACGTTTCCCTTGCAAAACTTTTCCCCTGTCCTTTTACATTTTTTGATGCATACCAGAACATATATATGCCAAGCCACTGATCAGCATATGCCCTGTTCAGGTCGTTTATAAGTTCACCAACATTGATTTCAACAATCTCCCTTCCTTTCTTTCCCATGTTTAGAACCTCTTGAACGCTGAAGATGGTGCGCCACACACTGGGCACTTTTCAGGTACTTTACCTATAGCCGTATAACCACAAACAGTACATATGTAAATATCACCAATATCAATATCCTTCTTCTGTTTTACGCTTTCCTTTGCCTGTTTATATAGCTCTGCATGTATTTTTTCAGCCTCTAATGCATAGTGTGTTGACATCTCAGCACCCTTCTCGCCCTGAAATTTTGCCACCTCATTGAAAACAGGATACATCTCTTCAACTTCGTAAGTCTCACCATCAATGGCTACCTGCAAATTATTTTCAGTATCCTTTACCATACCAAGATTCTTGTAATGGTTTGTAGCATGTACTTGTTCAGCGAATGAAATAGCCCTGAACAACCTTGCAACATTTTTAAAACCTGCCTTTTCTGCAACATCACCAAAAATTAGATATCGCATATGTGCCTGGCTTTCACCCGCAAAAGCATCACTAAGATTCTTTTCAGTCATTTTTCTCATGATAATCACCTGTTTAAGCCATGGCTGAAATAATATTTTAATATTTTGTATCTCAATAATCTATACCTTTCCTGGCTTCGATTCCTTTTTGATAAGGGTGTTTTATCTCTTGCATTTCAGTTACAAGATCCCCCATTTCTATCAATTCCTTTGATGCATATCTCCCCGTAAGCACAAGTTCCAGATTCTCAGGCTTCTCATTTATTAAAGAAATAATGTCATTGATTGAAACAAGTTCAAAATAATTGGCAGTAATTATTTCATCAAGGATCACTATGTCATATTTTCCTGAAAGCATTATTCTCTTTACCTTTTTAATGCCTGCATCGATTAATTTTTTATAATCATCTGGTGGATGACCGGGCTCAAATACCACCACGTCTTTGAATTTCTCTTTTATGCTTGGATCCTTTGTAATAAAGTATGGCTTTCCAAGATATATTTCTTTGATGTTTTCAATTCTTTTGAGAGATTTTGTTTCACCGTACTTTTTTGATTTCATAAAGTGGATTATGTATACCCTTAAACCATAACCTGCAGCCCTTACTGCAAGTCCAATTGCGGCTGTGGTTTTTCCCTTACCATTGCCCGTGTATATTTCAACAAGTCCCTTTTCAATCTTCATTCAGTAGATCACCGGTTCTATATACTCACCCCAAACATCCTTAAGAGCCTTTACAATTTCACCAAGTGTAGCTTTTGCTCTTATGGATTCAATTATGTAGGGCATAAGGTTCTTTTCATCTGCATTTTTCTGCATTTCTTTGAGTGCCTTTTCTACTTTTGCCATATCCCTGTTCATTTTATAATTCTTTAGCCTCTGCAAATGCCTTTCCTCGAGCTCGTCAGGTATTTTCAATATTGGTATTTCAAGTTTCTCATCTATTTTGTACTTATTGACACCTACTAGCGTTCTATTTCCATCTTCTAAATCCTTCTGGAATTTATACGCTGATTCTGCAATTTCCCTCTGGAAAAATCCTGATCTGACGCCCTTTATTACTCCCCCAAGCTCATCAATCCTATCAAAGTACTTATACACTTCTTCTTCCATCTTGTCTGTTAGCCATTCAATGTAATAGCTTCCTCCGAGAGGGTCAACAACATTCGGTATCCCGGACTCTTCAGCAATAATTTGTTGTGTTCTGAGCGCAATCATAACTGCCTTTTCAGTTGGCAGAGCCCATGCTTCATCCATACTATTTGTGTGAAGACTCTGTGTTCCGCCTAGTACTGCCGCCATAGCCTCTATTGCCGTCCTAATAATGTTATTTTCTGGCTGTTGCGCTGTCAGACTCACCCCTGCAGTCTGTGTATGAAACCTGAGCCACAGCGATCTTTCCTTTTTAGGATTAAATCTCCTTTTCATCTCTTTTGCCCAGATACGCCTTGCTGCCCTGAACTTTGCAATTTCTTCAAAGAAGTCAATATGAGCATCAAAAAAGAAACTGAGCCTTGGTGCAAAATCATCAACATCAAGACCACGTTCAACGGATTTTTCAACATATGTGAGGCCATTAGCTAGTGTGAATGCTAGTTCTTGAACTGCAGTAGCACCTGCCTCCCTGATATGGTAACCGCTTATGCTTATTGGATTCCACTGTGGAAGCTCCTTTGAACCAAATTCTATGGTATCTATGACAAGCTTTAATGAAGGTTCAGGAGGAAAAATGAAGGATTTCTGAGCCATATATTCTTTTAGAATGTCATTCTGTATTGTACCCCTTAAATCGCATCTTTGCACACCCTGAGATTCTCCAGCTAGAATGTATAGACCCCATACAACTGCTGCCGGTCCGTTTATTGTCATTGATGTTGAAATATCTCTTAATGAAATGCCCTGGAACATCAGTTGCATGTCTTCAAGCGTATTTATTGCCACGCCTGCCTTCCCGAACTCACCCTTTGTGAGGGGATCATCGGCATCAAGGCCTAGGAGCGTTGGATAATCGAAAGCAATGCTCAAACCTGTTTCACCATGCTCAATGAGATATTTCAACCTCCTGTTTGTTTCAATTGCATCACCAAAGCCTGAGAATTCTCTAAACGTCCAGAGCCTGGATCTGTACATTGTTGGATGTATGCCCCTCGTGTATGGGTATTGTCCAGGATTGCCTAGGCTTTTAAGGTAATCATAATTATCAAGATCAAGGGGTGAATAAAATGTTTTTATCTTTATACCAGAAAGTGTTGAAAATTCACCCCTTTCCGGCATTGTTTCTATGCTTTTCTTAAATATTTTTTCCCATTCTTTCAATTTTTCCTTATACGCTTCCTCCTTTTCCATATTCAGCACCTACCTTCATAATTATTTCTTTTACAACATCTACCATGTTTTTACCATTCAGTACATCCATCGCATATGAATCTATTACCTCAGATTCCATAATTTTGTCAAGCTTCTCAAGAGCATGTTGTTTCAACATATATTTAATTCTTGTGCTCATCTTTTTTTCTGTTATACTGTGCGATTTAACGAAAAGCCAGTGCTCATCGATTGCTTCTATTATTTCATCTATGCCAATGTTTCTGACAGCAACGCTCTTGATTATTTTTGGCTGCCAGCCGTTTTCCCTTTTTTTAAGTATTAACTCAAGCTCCTTAATTTTTTCATCAGCCGGACCCTGATCCGCCTTGTTCACAACATAAATATCACCTATTTCCAGCTGACCTGCCTTGATTACCTGAATCTCATCTCCAAGCGTTGGAACCTGTAAAACCATAACAGTATGAGCAATGTTAAAAACATCAATCTCATCCTGGCCTGTTCCAACCGTTTCAATGAATATTGTATCGTAACCAGCAGCATCGAGAACATTTACAAGATCTGTTGTATAATAGCTCAGGCCACCTATTTTTCCCCTTGTTGAGATGCTTCTGATGAAAACATTCTCAAATTTATTGAGTTCTTTCATCCTTACCCTGTCACCAAGCACAGCACCACCTGAAAAAGGGCTGCTAGGATCTATGCCTAGTATGCCAACCCTATGACCAGACTGGAGCATTTTTGTAGATATTTTTGTTATGAGTGTAGATTTTCCGCTACCTGGAACACCCGTTATCCCTATAACCCTTGCACCCTTTAAGTATTTGAGAACCTCAGATGATACTGTTTCATCACCGTTCTCTATCCTGCTCATCATCCTTGCAATTTCCCTCTTGTCTTTGAAAGAATTTTTATCAATCATAGCTTTCGCCTGAGGTTATTCCTGATGAAGGATGAAATTTCACTTATGCTTGTTCCAGGGTTGAATATTGCATCTACGCCCATTTTAATGAGCATATTTTTGTCTTCTTCAGGAACTATACCACCACCTATGAGAAGCACATCAGAAAGATTATTCTCCTTCATCAATTCGAGTACCCTTCTGAAATGGTACATATGTGCACCTGAAAGTATGCTTAGACCAATAACGTCAACATCCTCTTCAATAGCAGTTCTTACAATATCCTCAGCCGTCTGATGTATACCTGTATATATGACCTCAAATCCCTCATCCATAAGGGATCGCGCAAGTACCTTTGCACCCCTGTCATGGCCATCAAGACCTGGCTTAGCTATTAATATCCTTATTTTTCTCATATTAATCACTTTATTAATTCTCTAGCGATTACCAGCTTTTGAATTTCAGAAGTTCCTTCATATATTTCAGTGATTTTTGCATCTCTGTAATACCTTTCAACATCGAAATCCTCTATGAATCCATATCCACCGTAGACCTGCACGGCAAATCTAGAGGCATCCATTGCCACCTTGCTAGAATAATACTTTGCCATACTTGCCTCTTTAATTAATGGAAGATGATTATCTGCACGCATCGCAGCATCATAAACGAGCAACCTTGCAGCCTCTAGCTGTGTTACGATTTCAGCAATTGAAAACTGAAGACCCTGAAATTCAGCAATTTTTTTGCCAAAGGCCTCGCGCTGTTTCATGTATTCAATTGATTTTTCGACCGATGCTTGTGCAATGCCCAGTGCCTGGGCACCAATACCAATCCTTCCCATGTTAAGTGTGTTCATAGCAATGTAAAAGCCTTTGCCCATTTCACCTAGCATGCTGGATTCTGGAACCCTGACATTTTCAAAAACTAGTTCAGCTGTGCTCGAACCCCTCACACCAAGTTTCTTGTAATCTTCACCAATTTTAAATCCATCAATATTCCTTTCAACAACAAAGGCTGTAATGCCTTCATGCCTTTTCTTTTCTACTGATGTTCTTGCAAAGACAACAAAAACGCTTGCATGGTTTGCATTTGTAATGAAAAATTTGCTCCCATTCAATATGTATTCATCACCATATTTTTCAGCCTTGAGCTGTACATTTGCGGCATCAGATCCAGCTTGAGGCTCAGTGAGCGCATATCCACCAATGTATTCGCCAGAGCATAGCTTTGGTAGATATTTTCTCTTCAGCTCCTCAGACCCCCATGTAAAGATTGGATATTCAACAAGACCGTTTTGAACATCCATTGCAACAGATACAGATGGAGAAACACGCGCGAGTTCCTCAAGTATGATGACATAGCTAAGCGTATCAAAACCTGAACCACCGTATTCTTGAGGTATTATTACACCAGTAAATCCTATCTTACCAAGTTCATCATAAAGGTTCCTGGGTATTGTTTTCTCCTCAATTACCTTGTTTAATGGGGCAATATACTTTTCCCCAAAATTTCTTGCAAGGTTTCTTATGAGCTGGTAATCTTCCTTCAAAATCACTATCTCACCAATTGGTGATTGAATAATATCTAATAAGTTTTTCTTATTTAGATCATTATTTACTTTTTCTTCAAAATTAAAAAATTTTTTTAAAAGAAATATTTCATGTGATAAATTCTTCCAATCCTAGTTCCTTTATCTTTTTTTTGCTAGGCATTCCTGTATTCATATCCCATTCCATAGCATTGTAATAATCCTTAACAAGACTATCAACATCAATAGTTATGCCTTTTAAAGGACCTTCCTCGTGTGGTGGAATACCCTGTGCCCTTTTTGGTAAAGAAAAATCTTTTGGTTTTATCCCTTCTCTTATGTTGAACAGATGCCTCAAATTCTGAATCCTTTCACCGGTCCTGAGAAGATCATTGTTAGTTATTTCCCAACCCGTAAGTGCATTAATCAATTCGGCATAAGGCAGAGGTGAAAATGAATCTGAGAATATACAAAATCCAAGTGAATTCTGAACCTGCGTTTGATTGCTTATTATCGCGTGAGCTTTACCCTTTCCGCTGTAGGAATATTTTTCAATTTTTTCAAATTCAACATCGATGGGGAAAATAGGTGTTATTTTCCCACCCTCCGAAAATCCTATTCCACCTGCCGTATGCCTTCCTGGGGTTGGGTCAGAAACATATGTTGTTGCTAAGCTTGGCAAATATTTTGGGTCGTGTGCTGGCAACTCCTGACCATGGACATGAATGGCAATTTCTTCATTAACATTAAAAAATCTGGCAGCCCTCATAACACCTTGGTTAAGAATCCTTGCAATTCCATCATTTTTATGAAGAAATTCAATCATTTTTATGACTGAATCACCATTGCCCCAGTTCAGTTCGAAACCAAGATCATCTTTTTTTATTTTGCCCATTTCATAAAGTTCCATTGAAAATGCAATAACTTCACCTAGGGAAATGACATCATAACCATACCTGTTTGCAAGCTCAAAACCATATATTATAGAATCTAGGTCACCATTGAGTAGAAGACCACCAAGCATACCACCACCTTCATATTCAAGCCTGTGCCCTTCAACCAGGCCAAACCTTGTTTCCCTTTTTATTATAGCACCGCATGCTACAGGACACTGGGCACATCCATAACTTCTAACATTATCCTTTATTACTTTTTCACCGCTTATTGCCCTTGCTTTTTCAATACCAAAATCTCTTATTCCTATTCCCTTCCAATTTTTTATGGGTGTGTCCCCAGAAATGTGAGACTGTTCATTTCCACCTATGGTTCCATATTTATGCCACCAGGTGGCTGCCCTGTTTTTAGAAGGGTTCATTTTTTCAAGCATTTTATTTGAAATTTCCCTCAGCCTTTGCTTATCATGGATTTCTACATTTTTTGTACCTTTAACAACAATTGCCTTCAATTTTTTTGAACCCATTACTGCACCAATTCCGGATCTGCCCAGTGCCCTCCCCCTATCATTAATTATAGCTGATATGAGTGATAAATTTTCACCGGGCTTTCCAATGGATAAAACCTGAGAGCCTGGATATTTTGCCCTTAGTTCGTTTTCAGTTTCAAGCGCATTTTTACCCCACAAATCTTTTGCATCTAAAATTTCAACATTTTTTTCAATGTATATGTAAATAGGTTCTTTTGATGTACCTTTTATGAATATACCATCATGGCCAGTTCTTTTGAGTTCTGGGCCTATAAAACCACCCACGTTTGAATCACCCCAAGTGCCAGTAAGGGGTGATTTGGATGAAGCCATGGACCTTCCTGCCATTGGAACATTCACACCGTTAAAGAGGCCTGGTATAAATCCAATGATATTTTCTGGCCCAAGCGGATCTATACCTGACTTTAAATTTTTATAGATGTACCATACACCAAGACCGTAACCACCAAGGAAATCTTTGTAAACGTCCTCATCTAATTCCTTTTCATTTGATTTACCTGCTGAAAGATCTATTTCCAAAATATTTCCAAATATACCTTTCATTGAGAAAATAAAAAGACATGGTAATATTTAAATTTTCATAAAACTTTCTTTAAAATATTTTCTGTAAATCAAAAAGAAGAATAATAAAACGGGAAGGACAAGGGATGCAATCAATATTCTGTAACCAAGGTATTGAACAAGGAAACCAAAAATGGGAGGAACAATGATCACTATAATGTTACCGAATGCAACAAAATATGAATTTACAGCATTTCTTTCACTTACATCTGTACCGCGTGAAATTATTATTGTTGACATAGGAAAAATGGCACCATGAGGTATTCCGAGCAAGGCCATGGCAATTATTACTGCAAAAAAATTTAAAGGATATGCGAGAAGCATAACGCCTGATGCAGTTAAAATTGCAGAAATAGTGATAGGTGTTCTCAAATCCCTAAATGGCCTTATAGCCATAAAAAGCCTTGTCAGGAAAGATATTGTAAAGAAAGGTATGTAAATGGAATATGCTAGGGTGCTTGAAACATGATAAACATCAATGGAATATATCGCAGCAAAAACGGTTATTATTGAGAATGGTATATTGTATATGGTAACATTTAATACAGATGCAAAAAGTGCCTTTTTATTTATTTCTTTAAAACTGAATTTTTCCCTTTTCTCATTCGGAAATTTCAATTTAAAGGAAATTATGAATAAAGGAAAAGCTATAGGTATAAAAAGTATGAAAATATACCTATAATTAAAATAATCAAGAAGAAATGTTTCAAGCGATGGACCTAGAATTAAGCTTAGGCTTAATGAGAGCGAATATATGGCAAGTATTCTCTCAGCCAATTTTCTTTCATCTATGAGCGATGCGGATGTAATTATGTTGGGTGTTATAAGACCATATGAAAAACCTCCCAGAACAGAAAAAAACCATATGGTAATGAAGTTTGAATAAAAAAATAGTATTAATAACAAAATTATTAAAAATGATGCGGAAATAAAAGATAATTTTCGCACATTAGACCTTAGCCTAGGGTTTATTATGCTTGTGGAAATGAAAGTGAAAATAAACGACAATGATGTGAGAATACCTATTTCACCGTTTGAAAAACCTAAGATGTATTTCCCAAAGAGGGGTACAGTTGTAACAATCATGTTGTTAACAGCCCTCATTGAAACTGTTGCAATCGCAATGAAAAGTGCCAATAAAACAATATTATTTTTCATTTTTTAAAAGCAATATAAACTTATTTTTTAATGTTATCATGAGAGCACAGATTTGAAAAATGCTGAAAATAATAATGGGTACAGGGGTATTAATTCCCTTCTTAAAAGCAATTTTCTTGACAGAATAAATGGCCTATCAATATCACCGTATTCATTTATTATTTCAATCAAAGAATCGTTTTTTATCACTGAGATCATCTTTAATAAACCCTTATCATCCAATTTTGAAAACAACCTATGAATATAATAATCCTTTTTCAATTCCTCAAGCATTCCCTTTAAATTTTTTTCATAGGAACTATTTTCCATTATGCTTTTTGCAAGTATTTCAGTACCCCTTAGGCCGTAATAAAGACCACCACCTGAAGTTGCTTTTATAAAAAGAGCAGCATCTCCCGTGAGAAAAATGTTATCATTTTCATGTTTGTGTAATATGCCCACAGGAATTTGACCTGCAATTTTATCGATGATAGGAGCATATGGTGCAATTTTCCTTATGAATGATTTTATTCTTTGCATGGGCATATTGTCGTATGTAGCAAGACCAACAAGAACATCATCCTCCCTCGGCACAACCCAGGAAAAAAAACCATCACTATACTTCCTTTCTAAGAATATGTGAACATATTCACCCAGGTAATCCCTATTCTTAATTGCATACTGAACTCCATTTAACATTTTTATATTTTTTTCATAAACAAGTTTTCTTATGATGCTCCTGGAACCATCTGCACCTACCACAATCCTGAATTCATTTTCTTTTTTTGTTTTTATCATATATTTGTTTCCAATTTTTTTTAATACACTCACCCTTTCACCTATCTCCACGTTTTCAGAAACTTGATCATAAAAAAACTGGTCAAACAATGGCCTGTCTATTACATAAGCAGCATAATCCTTTTTTTCTACAGTAATTATTTTATCCATAATGTGCATATGTGCACCTTTTATTTTGTTAAGCAAAACATCCTTTTTTACATATTTCAATACATCTTTTGTTACCAGGCCTGTACAGTGTGCAGGATAACCTATAATATTGTGCTCTTCAAAAACCTTTACATCTAAACCCTTCAGCAGTTGAGCTAAATAAAGACCCGAGGGACCACCACCAACTATAGCAACATCCATTAAAGATATGATTTATTCTATGGATAAAAATTTTGGCGTTTTGCAATTTTTTTATTTTCGATTTCGAGCGGTTTTTCCTCAATGGAAGGTATTATAACATTCGTTACTAGAATAAGAATTCTGATATTATTGCCAAGGCTTTTATCCACAACATATCCTGGCGTTATATTTTCATTGTATGCAAGCAGGGATGAAATACCCCCTACAATCTTTCTCATTAAAATATCAAGATCTAGCTCTTCGCCAGAGATAACAAAAACAATTGCCCTTGTGGATGATGAAATATTAACATCAGCAAGAGATGATTCGACCATATTCTTAATGAGATAATCAATATTGTCTATAGATCCTTCATTATAAAATATTGTTGAAAGCTTACCCTGAGCAAAGAAATTCTTTACTTCTGAATAACTAATGTGAAGGTTTGAAGATGATAATAACATTTCCTGGAAAGAGAACACAACCATAAAAATGAGCTGATCCATTACCCTGAATGCCTTTTCAACCGGTAAATATCTAGGTGCATTTTCAAGGAGTTTATTGTTGTCAAGGAGTATAAGCGTTTTTGCTATCCTGGTTAATTCCTTCAGGCCATCAAGTGCTTTTCTGTACCTTGAACCCTCTGCCTTGAAGGGTAGAGTAACAATATTTATTACAAGTGCGCCCGTATCCAGAGAAATCTTTGTTATTTCCTGGGTTGCACCCGTTCCAGTACCACCACCAAAGCCCGATATAATAAAAATTGTATTGAATCCCTTAAGGGATTCAAAAATCTCATCCCTTGCACGGTATGCAGCAATCTGGCCAAGGGATGGATCTCCTCCTGTACCGTACCCCTTTGGTATGTTCAATAGTATTTTTTTGTCAGCATTTATTTGGGACAAATGGTTCATATCGGTGTTTATTGCTATTGTATAAAATTTATTCCTTGCAATGTTATATATCCTGTTGATTGTATTTGTACCTGCACCACCAATCCCTACTACACAAAAATCACTTCTCTCCAATTGTGAAAAATTTTCGCTTCTACCATATATCAGATCTTCAATTTTCATTCCCTTCTTTTACCCTCTTGCTAACAATTTCCTTTACCCTTCTATTCACATATTCCCTTACAGCCATTCTTATAAGGTCTTCTTTGTTTACGGCATCACCATTTTCAATCAATATTTCTATGTTATCCATTACTGCCTTAGGTATATCCACAGGAATCTTTGATATATTTGGAGGTGAAAATTTTGATTTTAAAAATTCCTGAATTGCAGTTCTAATAATTTCTGATAAATTTTTATATTCACCAGATTTTAAAAGCTCTTCCAGCTTTGAATAAGCTTCACCGGTAATCCTGATCGTAATTCTCACTGAATTCATAATATTTTCATTATCAGACATTTTAAACACCTTATTTTATATTCTGTCCGACATATTTAAGATAAGAAAAACCATTATATATATTTTTTTACCATATTTACCATTGATTATGTATATAAAAATTAGCTGAATAATATTTCTGATTTTTACATATTTTAAAAAATTATTACTGATTGTAATTAAAAATTACAAAAACTTTATTAAAATAATAACATTTCTGAGAACATTCAAATGGTGATCTTGATGGAAAGAAACATAGTTATAGAAGATCTAAAAAGTCTTGCGGTAATGGACAGGGAAGTTGAAATTGTTGAAAGAAAAGGCATAGGGCATCCTGATAGCGTCGCTGATGGCATTGCAGAATCTGTCAGCGAGGCTTTGAGCAGGTATTATGTTAAACATTATGGCAGGATCCTACACCATAATACAGATGAAACACAGGTAGTTGGTGGTCAGGCTGCGCCAAAGTTTGGGGGAGGCCTGGTTTTAGAGCCGATTTATATACTTCTTGTTGGCAGGGCAACAACGAAAGTAAATATGAATCATGGTGAAGAAAGGATTCCTTATAGGACTATTGCAATACAGGCAGCTAGAGATTATCTGAATAAGAATTTCAGAAACCTTAACACGGATGAGGATGTTATAATAGATTGCAAGATAGGCCAGGGATCTCAGGATCTCAGGGGTCTTTATGACCCTTCAAAGTTACTTGCAAATGATACCTCCTTTGGTGTGGGATTTGCACCTATGTCAGAAACTGAAAAACTCACGTTTGAAACTGAAAAATTCATAAATGGAAAATTGAGGGAAAAATACAAAGAAATTGGTGAAGATGTGAAGGTAATGGGTTTCAGGCAGGGTAAAACAATAAACCTTACTATTGCAGAAGCATTTGTGGATAAATACATCCCTGATAGATCACATTATATGAATGTAAAAGAAGAAATAAGGGAAGCAATTCTTGATAATGCAAGAAAATTCACGGACAAAGATGTTAATGTCTATGTAAATACAGCTGATAATCCTGACAATGACCTTTTCTATCTGACCGTTACAGGTCTTTCATTTGAAAATGGTGATGATGGATCCGTGGGTAGGGGGAACAGGGTAAACGGTTTGATCACCCCATACAGACCTATGAGCATGGAAGCAGCTGCAGGGAAAAACCCCGTAACGCACGTTGGAAAACTTTACAATATCCTTGCTTTTAGGATAGCAAATGAAATCTATGAAACTGCAAGCAATGACATTAAAGAAGTTCATGTTAGAATTGTAAGCCAGATAGGCAGAAAAATTGATGATCCACATGTGGCAAACATTCAGGTAATACCGGCAGAAGGAGTAAAGATTGAAAGGTACCAGAAAGAATTCAGAGAAATAGCAGATAGACATCTTGCTTCAATAACAAAGCTGAAGGACGAAATAATGGATGGAAAGGTGCAGGTATTCTAGTTCTCCAGCATCTTCCACATTATATATGCACTTTCACCATTGCTATAATAGCTATTTATCATATTTATAATTACAAAACCATTTTTTTCATAAAACTTTATTGCATTATCATTGGATATTCTTACCTCAAGTCTGATTGCCTTTATGCCCTCCTCCCTGCATATCTGTTCAAATCTTTTTAAAAGTAATGTACCAATACCTTTATTTTGATATGGGGTATCAACAGAAAACATAAGTATCCTTGCTTCGTATACAGAATTTTTTGTTGAGGCAATTAGACCAATTATTTTTGATCCATAGGTAGCAACTATGAAGCCATTTGGCCAGGAATTGTATATGCTTTCATATATCTCAAGCGAATATTTTTCTGTCAGCGTTCTGTCTATTATCCTTATTACCTGTGAAAGATCCTCTAGTCTGAATTTTCTTATGATTATATTACCTTGGTCAACTCTTGGATTCCACATTAAATATCCCATGTAATTCATTATTTAAATATTTTTTATTTTAAAATTCAAATTCATAAAACTATTTAAGAATGATTTACATATTTGTTTAATAGTCCTGAGTGTGATAAAATGCTTGGAAGAAAATCACTGCTTCTAGTTGTACAGAATCTTATTACAGGCCTGATAGGTTATATAGGGCTTCTATATGTTTTAAGATATGCAGGACTAGAGCCCTATGGCGAACTTCAATTTTCAATTTCATTTCTCGGATTATTTTCATTTATTCTTGACTTGGGTTTTTCAACAGCAAATATAAAAAGGATCTCTGAGGGTATGGATTTTGAAGCAGCAATAACAACATATTTTATAATTAAGGTTGTTTTAGCTATTGTATTTGTTGCAATAGTTGTTTCATCAATTGAATTCTGGGAAATCTTTCTGGGTGGACATTTTCAAACACCCTTTGAAGAATATGACTTTTTCATTCTAATACCGTATTACATTCTTCAGAGTTTTGTTGTTTATTATCAATCCATATTTAACGCATTGACAAAAGCAGCAATTATAAGTGTTCCAAGAATTATAGAAGCAACGTTCAGGAATCTAATGTACATAATCACAAGCTATTATATTGCTAGATCTTTAATTCTGAAGAATGAATATTCCCTGATAATGGCATTGATAATGGTTATTACTTATTCCATTTATGTTTTAATGTTCATGTACTATGGAAGAGATTGGAAATTTAAAAGGCCAACAATGGATGATTTCAGGAAGTATTACAAGTTTGCAATGCCTGTTTCAATTTCTGTAATTCTTGGTGCAATTTCCGCAAATATAAATAATGTTATTATACAGTATTTCTGGGGGCCATATTATGTTGGTGCCTATTCAGGCATATTAACAATCGTAGCATTCGTAAATTCCACAGCAGGCTCTCTTGTTGCATTCCTTTATCCAACAATGTCCTCTCTTCATGCAAATAATAAAAAATCTGAATATTCTGATTTAATTCTTAGTGCAGAAAAATACATTTCTATAGCAATACTTCCATTAATAATATTTATGGTAATATTTTCTAAACAGATTGTTAATCTCTGGACAGCACAATTAATTGCCTTTAGCTCTATTCTAGTTGTACTTTCAATAATGGCATACGTAAATTCAATCAATTCACCTTATTCTACACATTTTAATGCTGTTGGAAATCCAAAATTTCTTATGTACATGAGCATTATTTCTTTTTTTATAATATTCTTTCTCGATATAATTTTAATCCCCAGGAAATTTTTTAATGTTCAGCTATTTGGTCTTTCAGGTTTGGGCGCAGCTATAGCAAATTTTGTATCAGCATTAATCATCATGGCCATAATAAGAATATTCATATTCAGGGAAGAAAGATTTATTGGCAATAAAAATATTTTATACCAGGTGGGGAGTGGTGTGGTAACAGGTATAATTGTTTTTTATTTAAAATCACTAAGATTCCCAACATACCCATGGTGGGCACTTCTTATCTGGCTTATTATAATTTATGTAATATTTTTTATAATATCAATATCCTTAAAGATAATAAAAAAAGAGGATATAATATACATAATAGATATTCTACATCCTGCAAAAATGATAAAATATATAAAAGAAGAATTGAAAAAATAATTATTGCTGTTTTGCTATTGTTTGCCTGCCCTTACGCATCATATGGGCACCAAATATTATCGCCAAAAAGAACACCTCTGACATAAGGAAAACATATGTAAACATGTAAAGGGTATCAAGGAGCGCTATTCTATCAACAACTGAATTAAATTCCTGTGGGGTTACTAGCCTAGGCGCATATACATATACATAGGGAGATCCGTTATTAAGTGATACATTGGTTACATATATGCCAGGTGTTAAATTTTTTATATCTATCGAAAAACTTGTAATGTAAATGCCGTTAGAAGGTGTGGAATTCGAATTTGAAAACATTATAGGTATCATATTCCCCGTTGATTCATTTACTAGGTTTATTGTTAAATGCGCACGAACAAATTGTGATGTTGTTATATTTAAATAGAATATATTGATTGGATAAAAATTAAATGTAACATTTTTCAATATTGTCTGGTTCGTTCCAGAAATCTGGTAAGAATTATAATAGGAATGTATGTTTGAATCCCCTATCGGATAGTAAATTAATGATATAAGAGCAACAATAACAATTGCAATTGTACCCAACTTTGCTCTTTTTTTTGTTTGCCAAATCTTCATCCTATGTAACATGTAAAACATTATTATGGGATAAAGTAATATTAATGACCCCATCACAAGAAACGCTATAGCTATGAACCCGACACCAATAGCTATGAAATAAAGAAGAATTCTTAACTCATTCGATTCCATATTTATTACCAGATAATCAATTACTTTTTATTATTAAATCTTTTTATTGTAATTTTAACATTTCTATCCTGTATTTCCCAATCCCTTGAATAACCATCATCTATGTAATCTACAAATTTAGACAATGTTTCATTTTCTATGTAATCAGTGCTTTTCTCAAGAGCATCTTTTATATCTTTATCATCTGCGCTTATGCAAAGTTCAACCTTGTCACCATATGCAAGATCCAGCTCCTTTCTCATCAGCTGTATCCTTCTCACAAGTTCTCTGGCAAGACCTTCAAGCAATAAATTTCTATCAATGTTTTTTGTGATTAGAACATAAATATCCTTTTCTTTTGCCATAACCATACCCTCTTTTGCCTCTTCTTCAAAGATGAAAGCGCTTGAAGGAATTTCTTTATCAAATATTTTTATTGAATTCGCTTTTTCCACTTTATTCCAAAGTTCCCAGGGATCCATTTCAGAAAGTTTTTCTGAGAATTTTTTAACTTCACCCTTTAGAATGGGCCCGACTACCTTGGGATCAAATTTGACATTTAATCTTACAAATTCTTTCTTTTCCTTTTCATATATCACATTTTTTACATTCAATTCTTCTTTAATTATTTCAATATGCTTTTTAACGGCGTTCTCTATTTTTTCATCATCTGCTATAACAAAAAATGTTTCAAGCGGTTGCCTTGTTTTAATATTTGCAATCTGCCTCGCCCGCCTTCCAAGTTCAATTACATCGATTAACGTCTGCATTTCTTTTTCTAAATCAGTATCTATCATGGATTCGTTAGCAATAGGATAATCCTGTAAATGTACACTCTTTTCCCCTGTTAAATTTCTGAAAATGTACTCGGATATGAATGGGGCAAAAGGTGCAAAAACTTTTGAAAAATCATTGAATATAATGTACATTGTCCTGTAACCAGATAGCTTTTCATCTGTCATCCTTTCTTCCCAGAACCTTCTTCTAGACCTTCTTATATACCAGTTACTCAAATCATTTATGAATTTTTCATTGCATTCCATGGATTTATGTATTTCGAAATTTTGCATATATTCTTTTACACATTTTATTGTGCTGTTAAGCCTAGAAATTATCCACTTATCGAGAGGCTCAGTGATATTACCGCTGTCAAATTCAAATCTATCCAGCACTGCATTGTTTTTGAAAAATACGTATGAGTTCCAGAGTGTTTCTATTGTCCTGGATCTGTAATCTTTGATAAGTGTGCTTGAAACCCTTCTATCCTTCCAAGGGGGTAAACTGAATATGTATACCCTTAATGCATCAGCACCAAGTGAATCCATAATGGGCAAAGGATCTACTGCATCCCCCTTGCTTTTACTCATTTTTTCTCCTCTTTCATTTAAGACAAAACCAAGGGTAAGGACATTTTTATATGAATTTGAGCTATAAAGAAGACTGTTTACAACGTGTAGAGTATAAAACCAACCCCTTGTCTGGTCTATTGCCTCGGTAATAAATTCTACAGGATAAAATTTTTTAAATTCATTCTCATTTTCAAAAGGATAATGGAACTGAGCAAATGGGGCACTGCCTGAATCGAACCAGCCGTCTATTACAAAGTTTTCCCTTTTCATTTTTGCGTTGCACACAGGACAGTTCACAACCAGTTCATCTACCCAGGGTCTATGGGGTTCGAAGTTTTCAGGTATATTTTCAGCATGATCAAACAATTCTTTAAAGCTTGATGGAACAAATGTATGACCGTTTTCGCACTTCCAAACAGGCAATGGAGTACCCCAGTACCTGTCCCTGCTCAATGCCCAGTCCTTTGCTTCAAGCAAGAAATTCCCAAATCGGCCATGCTTCAAATGATCGGGTATCCAGTTTATTTTTTCATTATTTTCAATTAGCTTTTCCCTCACATTAGATACCTTTATATACCATGTATCTAGAGGGTAATAAAGCAAAGGTGTGCCACATCTCCAACAGAAGGGATAAGTGTGTTTTATCCTACCAGAGCTAAAAAGCATTTTTTCCTTTCTTAAAAATGATATTATTTCCTTGTCAGCATCTTTGACAAATTTACCTTTCCAAGGCCCTTCTGTAAATTTACCCTCCCTATCCACCGGATTTAAAATTTTTACATTGTATTTTTTACCTATTTCAAAATCGTCAGCACCGAATGCAGGAGCAATATGAACAATTCCCGTACCCTCCTCTACCGTTACAAAATCACCTGAAACAACAAAAAATGCTTTTCCTTCATAAGGTATTGCATCTATTAATCTTTCATAACTCTTTCCTAACAACTCCTTACCAGAGAAAGTTTTAATTATCCTTGAGCCAGGCATCAATTTCTTGGCCACTTCTAAAGCGAGATAAAGGTGCTCTTTTTCATATTCCAGAAGAGCATATTCTATATCTTCCCTTACAGCAAGAAATAGGTTTGAGGGTAAAGTCCATGGGGTTGTTGTCCATACAAGAAAATAAGCATCCTCATCCTTAACCTTAAATTTAACATAAACGGATGGATCCTCTGTTTCCTTATAGCCCTGTGCCACCTCATGGCTGGATAAGGGTGTGCCACATCTTGGACAGTAAGGTACTATCTTGAAACTTTTTTCTAGAAGACCCATATTCCATATCTGGCTAATTGCCCACCATACGCTTTCAATATAATTGTTGCTCATAGTTACGTAAGCATTATCAAGGTCTATCCAGAAACCTATCCTTTTTGTCATCTCCTCCCATTCTTTTTTGTATTTAAAAACGCTTTCCTTGCAAAGCATATTAAATTCTTTTATCCCATATTTTTCAATCTCTTTTTTTGAATTTATCTTAAGCATCTTTTCAACTTCAAGTTCAACTGGAAGACCATGACAATCCCAACCACCTATCCAGGGATAAACATTCTTGCCATTCATTGCCTGGAATCTTAGTATTACATCCTTTGTGGCCCTTGTCAATGCATGGCCAAAATGTGGGTGTCCATTTGCAGTGGGAGGCCCTTCAAGAAAGGAGAAAATTTCTTTATTCTCATTTTTCTTTCTGAGTAATTCAAAAATATTTTCCTTTTCCCAATAATCCATTATCTCCTTTTCCATTTCAACGAAATCAATTTTTGGATTAAAGTTTCCATTTTCCATGATCTCAATTCCTTTTGCCATTGGGAATAAAATCATTAAATAAAATTTTTATCCTAAAAAATGAGAATCTTAAGAAATATTTATTTATGTTTTAAATGATTGGGTATTGATGATAGAATGGGCAGAAAAATACAGGCCCAGATCCCTTAGAGAAATAGCAGGAAATCCTGAAGCAATTCAGAGAATAAGGGATTGGGGGGAATCGTGGAAATCCGGTAAAATACCCAAGAAAAAGGCGCTTGTTTTTGAGGGAAAGCCGGGAGTGGGTAAAACAACAGCAGCTTTAGCTCTTGCTAATGACATGGGCTGGGGGTTGATTGAATTAAACGCTTCAGATATAAGGAACGAGGAAAACATAAAGGAAATTGCAATGCGTGGGTCACTGTACGAAACCTTCAATGATTCTGGTGATTATTTATCATCAAAGGAGGGAAAAAGAAAATTAATTGTAATAGATGAGGCAGATAATCTCTATGAAGGAAAAGGGGAGGCTGGAGATAAGGGTGGAAGAAAAGCAATTATTGAAACAGTAAAAGTTACAATGCAACCCATAATTCTGATCGTTAATGATCCATATGAATTATTTAAGGGTGAGCAGGGCCAAGTACTAAGATCCTTAGTAGAAGAAATTAAATTCAGGTCTTTGAATTATAAACAGATATCTTCAACAATCCTTAAAATGATCTGTGCAAGAGAGAACATTATGGTTGATAGAACAATACTTGACAGAATTGCTCAGAGAAGTGGTGGCGATGTTAGAGCTGCTATAAATGACTTGCAAATGTTGGCTACGGGCAAAAAAACAATTACAGAAAAGGATCTGGAATATCTAGGTACAAGAGATATAGTTGAGAATATTTACAGTGCAACATTGGACGTTATTTTAAGCATGTCTATGAAAACATCCAGGGATGCCTTGAATTCTGTTGATGAAGATCCAAGCCTAATAATGCAATGGATAGATGAGAATGTTGCACATGAATACTTGGATATTGAGGATCTTTCAAGAGCATTTGATTACATTTCGGAAGCAAACCTTTACCTGGGCAGGATAAGGAGAATGCAGTATTATGGCTTTCTTTCTTATGTTTATGATTTTCTTTCTGCAGTTTCAATTGCAAAAAAACACAAGTATGGTATACATGGAAAATTGAACAGTCCAGAATTTCTTAAGGCACTTTCACAAAGAAAAAAATCAAGGGATTATAGAGACATAATTTCAAATAAACTTTCAAAAATAATTCATGAATCTGTTGATACAACAAGCTTTGAATTCTTTGAAATTTTCATGAAGATATTCAGAAATGATATTAATTTTGCAGCCTGGAATACTGTTGTATTAAATTTATCAGAGGAGGAAATAGATTTCCTATCAGGGGGAAAGGATACAGATAAAATCATTGAAAGATCTAAAGAAATTTTAAAAAATGTTAAAGAAAATTTTTAAATTGAAATGTTTAAAAGGAAGATTTCTTTTAAGCAATTATGGATGATAGGTTTGATTTTATGAAGAGAATCATAGAAATGGACCCATTCCTGAGGCTTGTTGGAATAAGCGTTGTATCTCTTAAAGAAGGTTATGCAAAACTATCAATGGAATTCAGAGAAGAAATAACAAGAATAGGAAACATAGCCAATGGTGGTGCAATTGCAACCCTTGCTGATGCAACTGGTGGTGCATCTGTCCTTACACTTCTTACAGGAAAAAATCAGGTAACTGTTTCATTGAACATTGAATTTCTTGAGGCAATAGAGTCAGGTCCTATAACAGGGGAAGCAAGAATAGAAAGGACAGGAAAGCATCTTGCTTTTACATCAATAAACATTTTTGATGGAAAAGAAAAGCTCTGCGCACATGCGCAGGGCATATACTTCCTGAAAGATTTTTAAATAAAGCCAGCCTTTCCTTCAAATATAAGTTCTGAAAGCTTTACCCTGTCTATTAATGAATGCCCACCCACTATGGAAAGGAACATCGCGTCTCTGTAGAACTTTTCCACGCCAAAGTCCATAAGGTATCCATAACCGCCATGGACCTGTAATGCGAGCTTTGATGTCCTTCTTGCAAAATCAAGTGATACCGTTTTCAGCATCATCTCTTTCTTCAAGTCCTTTTGGTCTTCAGCAACGCTCACCAGGTACGTGTTAAATGCATCCAGCTCTGAATATGCCTGGGCCATATTGAATGCGAGAGGCTGAAAATCCTTCAACTTGTGTAGAAATGCATCTCTCTCCTTCGCATATGAAATTGCCTTTGAAAGTGCTCCATTTGCAATGCCAATAGCAATAGCCGCTACTGGGAGATGTATATCTTCAATGATCTCATCCATTTTTGTACTAAGAGGCTTGAAATTGCTCGATTTAAATCTTACAGGTGAAAATGATACACCCCTGAAACCCAATTGTTCGTGATTCGGCAATTTTTCATACCCTGAATCTATCATGTACAGGTTATTCTCCTCTTCTACGTTCACTATGAATATGTTTCCAGTAGAATTGAATACAGCATTCAGAACGCCTTCTATCATGTTTCCATTCTTCTTTATATGTCCAGGATCAAGCATATTTAGCCTTGTTGAATATGCCATTGTACCTGATATCTTGCCCGAAGCTATCTGTGATATAATTTCCATGTTTTTATCCTTCATCAATGATTTGATTACAAGGGAATTTTGTATAAAAATATAAAATGCAGCTGAAGGACTTGCAGTAGCAATCTCTCTTAAAAGTATTGAATAGCCAAGCCTGTCTAGATTTGCTCCCCCCGTTTCAACTGGGGCGAGTGCTCCAAGAAAGCCCTGCGAAGCCAGCTTGTTCTTCAGATCAGAACTAAGGCCATCAATCTCAATGCTTTTGTTCACAGGTTCAATCTCCTTCTGCGAAAATTCTTTAAGTACAGATTCAAGAACCTTATGTTCCTCATCCATGTTCATTCACTCTCCAGTTTTTTCATTAACATTCTGTAAACAGTCAATTCCTCAATCTCGCTTGATCCTTCCCATATTTCATTGATCTTTGCATCCCTAAACATTCTTTCCAGTGAAATAACAGCCCCATCCATTCCAGTTGCAAGTAATGCTTTTTCTGTGGCATATGTTCCTGTCTCAGCGGCATAATACTTAGCCATACTCGTAAGAACAGGATCAGGATTAAACTGGAAAAGGTATGATGCTGCCTTATAGGTAATAAGCCTAGCTGCCTCAATCCTTGTTGCTATCTCTGCAATCGTAAACTGTGTACTTTCCATAGATGAAAATGCTTTATCTTTCTTTGCTTTTTCAACAATTAAATCTAGAGCACCCTGGGCTATACCTATTGCCATAGCTGCAACATAAATTCTCGATATGTTAAAAAAGTTCATAGCATAGTAAAAGCCCTTTCCCTCTTCTCCTAACAAATTTTCTTTAGGCACTCTGACGTTATCAAATATTACCTCTGCAGTATCCGAAGCCCTCATTCCCATTTTTCCATAAAGCTTGTTTGTTGAAACTCCAGGCCATTTCGTTTCAACAATAACCATAGACATGTTATGATGTCTTTTCTGATCTGAAGGAACAGGACCGGATCTGGCAACAACCACTAGATGATCCGCTATTGTCCCATTTGTAATAAACATCTTTGATCCGTTAAGTATCCAAGATCCATCAGGCTGTTTTTCTAGTTTGGATGCAATACCTGCAACATCGCTTCCTGCAACAGGTTCCGTAACTGCAAAACCCATGATCTTTTCTCCTTTGAGTACCGGATCTAAATATTTTTTCTTCTGTTCGTCGGTGCCTAAAAGCATAATATTTTCATTTCCAAAGAAAGATGCAAAAATTGAAAATCCTAATCCTGGATCCACTCTGAAAAGTTCTTCTATTGTAATTAGCAAATCCCAATAGTTTCCATACTGCAATATACCCTGTTCAAGTGCTTTTTTCCTTATTTCAAATGGGAATTTTTCATTCTCATCAAAGTATCTTTTTTTATCGTCTGTAAATTCTTTTAATGCGAAAGCCCTAACTATTTTTCTTTTTTCCTCTAGCTCAGGAGGTAGATTGAAATCCATATTTCACACCCTCTCTAATATAGTGGCGTAACCTTGGCCACCACCAACGCATAAAGTTGCAAGACCATACCTTGCATTCTTCTCCTTGAGAATTCTGGCAAGCGTACCCGTAATCCTTGCACCTGATGCACCTAGAGGATGACCTATAGAAATTCCACCACCATGAATGTTTACCTTGTTTATATCTATTCCAAGTTTTTTAATGGCATTGAGGGGTACAACTGCAAATGCCTCGTTTATTTCCCAATAATCTATGTCTTCAACCTTCATTTTTGCCTTTTCCAAGGCCTTCTTTGATGCTGGAACAGGACCCTCACCCATAATACTAGGATCAACACCCGCCCATCCAAATGATACAATTCTGGCCATAGGTTTTATTCCATATTCATCCATTGTTTTCTCATTCATAAGCATTGTCATTGAAGCACCAGCATTTAATGGTGAAGAATTACCTGCTGTAATAACACCATCAGGCTTGAACGCCGGAGGTAGTTTCTTTATCTGTTCAAGCGTGGTATCTGGCCTTATGCTCTGATCCTTATCCACAGTAATCATATCACCGTTATACTCCACTTGAACAGGCATAATTTCTCCCTTAAACCATCCATCTTTAAGCGCCTCTCCAGCAAGCTTATGAGATCTTAAAGAAAATTCATCCATTTCATCCTTTTGTATTCCTGATACCTCAGCAAGTTTTTCAGCCGTAAGACCCATGCTATAACCTATGTTCATCTGATATTTCATGTATTCAGGCCTTACAAGAAGCTTGTAGTTCACAGCTATATGCGGATTATTTCCCAAGGGCACATGTGTCATATGCTCCATACCACCAGCCAATGCTATGTCAGAATTTCCTGTCATAATTTCCCATGAACCAATAGCCATAGCGACCATAGATGATGAACAAGCCCTGTCAACGGCCATTGCAGGTACTTCTACAGGCAATCCAGCTAGAAATATTGGATGCCTTCCACCATAAAGCCAGTTTTCATCTGCCTGCAATGCACAGCCCGTTATCACATCTCCTATTCTCAACGGGTCGATATGGTTTCTGCCAATAATTTCCTTAAGCAGCATTGCAACAGCATCGTCCATCCTCAAGGAATTGAAAACATCCCTCTCAGGTTCGTTTGGTCTAGACCTTGAAAATGGTGTCCTAATAAAATCAACCAAATAGACATCTTGCATATTTATCTCCCCTTATATTCAGGTTTCTTCTTCTGGAGGAATGAGGATATGCCTTCCTTCAGGTCTTCCGTTGAATATGCAACTCCTGCTGCAAATGATTCCATTTCAAGACCTATATCCATAGGCACCTCAGTACCCTTGTTAAGAAGCCTCTTTGAAAGATACATAGCAATTGGTGCCGATGTCTCAGCAATATTTTTTGCATATTCTATCGCTTCGTTATCCGGATCCTTGAATATTTTATTTAATATTCCCATATTGTAAGCATCTTTACCAGTGATTCTCTGGCCTGTTACTATCAATTCCATTGCCTTGCCAAGACCAGCAACTCTCACAAGCTTTTGTGATCCGCCCCAAGCTGGTATTAAACCTAGAGTTACTTCAGGAAAACCAATCTGGACATCCTCTGTACCTACCCTTAAATCACAGGCAAGAGATAATTCAAAACCGCCTCCGAGTGCATAACCTTTCATTACTGCAATCGTAAGTTTTGGCATTTCTGAAAGAAGTCTGAATACCCTTTCTCCTTTTCTTGAAAATTCAAGGAACTGGAAACTGCTTGCAAAATACTGAGAAAGATCAGCCCCAGCTGAAAGAGTGTTTCCCTGACCAGTTATCACAACAATATAAATCTCGTTATCGTTCCACAACATTTTAATTGCTTTCTCAAGGTCTTCAAGAAGTTCATTGTTAATCGTATTGTGTTTTGGCCTGTTTAGTACAATCTTTGCCACTTTAAAAGGATATTTTTCAACAATTATTGTATTGAACTGTTCTGATGATGATTTTGGTACTTCCTTTGTAACCTTCTCTTCTTTTTTCTCAATTCTCTTCAATCTACCATCTATGGCCTCTCTCATCTTACCGTTCTTTATGGACTCAGCAGGCTCAAATACTGAGCAGCTGAATTTCTTAGCTAGTGTTTCAAGCTTACTCTTCACTTCAGCATTTGTAAGACTTTTTGCTACGGAAATTGGGCCAAAGGCACGGTTTAAACCGTATTTTACACCTGTTTCAATATCCTCTGGAGTTGCTACACCCTCTTCAATCAATTTCACAGATTCATTAATTTCTACAGCAAAAATATCCATTAAATCTACTTTATTTGTTGCCTTTTTTGTATCTATTACCGGTCTTCCAGATGACCAGTCATAAAAGCCTTTTCCAGTTTTCTTCCCAAGATATTTTTTATTATAAAGGTCCTCATAAACTTTGCATTTTGCATAATCCGGATTCAATGTTTTTGCGTAATATTCCATTGAATGGTAAACAACATCAATTCCAACATAATCTATGAGCTCATAGGGACCCATGGGCATTCCCTGCATCTTAGCAAAGGCATCTATTTCTTCGGGAGATGCAACATTGTTTTCAATGAGCAGGCAGAAAAGCAGCATATCCGGAGCATTTATTCTGTTCACAATAAATCCGGGAGAATCCTTCATTACCTTGACAGGAATCTTGCCAATCTTTTTAACAAGATCATAAAGTATTGATATAACATCATCTGATGTTTCTTCACCCTTTATAACCTCAACAAGTTTCATAACTACCGGAGGATTGAAGAAATGAAGACCTGCTACCCTGTCCCTTTTGGTGATGTTTTTTGCAATGTCTGTAATCTTGATGTTTGATGTATTGCTTGTAAGGATTGTTTCGCTTCTGGTAAATTTTTCAAGATCCTGAAATATTTTCCTCTTGAGATCCTCAATTTCAGGAACAGCCTCTATCACAAGGTCCACATCTTTGACGGCAGGCTCAATATCTGTAAATGTCTTAATTCTTCCCAAAACATCTTCAACGGATGATTGGCCCAGTGTTCCCTTTTTGGATAGCTTTTCTAGGCTTTCCCTAATCTCCTTCATTGCTTTGTCGAGCATTTCTGCTGATATATCTTCAATGTTTACAGAATAACCATTCACCGCAAATACCTCTGCAATCCCATGTCCCATCTCCCCTGATCCTATCACCGCGATTTTCCTGATTTCCATTTTACATCACTTCAATTTTTTTATAACATTAACAAGTTTCTGGGCTAAGAATGGATCACCTTTAATTTTTAATTTACCTGTGAAAAACGCCTGAACACCATCCATTTTTCCATCTATAATAGCCTGTAAATCCTCTTCCTTTGCTGTAAGTACAACTGTAGGTGATGCATGTTCTCCCTGTGTCAATACTGCCGATCCATCCTCTTTAAAACTTAGATAGAACGATTCACCAGTATCGTTCTTAAACTGAAAAATGCTTGTCATCCCTTTTAGTTCACTTTTTACAGCTGAATTTCCATTCAGCTTATCTACATAAGCCTTTAAAATATCAAAAGATTTCATAACATCTGAAATTGAAATACATCTAATAAACCTTTCTATACACAAATTATTTTTAACATTTTTTGATATTTTTTAAAAATATTTTAATAATAATATTGGGTTTCAACAGGAACAAACATAGTTTCGTATAACATCATAATTCTGGTTAATCGAATACTCAATAGATCTAAAAGAAAAATTATGGATATTATGGTATGAGAAATTATAAGACACACTAAATTACAAAAAGATTTATTTCTAAAATTATTTTATCTGTTTATATGACAAATTTTAATTACAAATACAGGGTAGCATGGGTCGATACAGACACACTTGGTGTTGTCCATTTTTCCAACTATTTCAGAATATGTGAAAGAGCGGAAGAAGAATTCATGAATTCTATTAATATGCCATTCGATTCAACAAATAATATTTCTTTACCAAGGGTTAAGGCAGAGTGCAATTACAAATATCCACTCAGATTTAATGATATAGCAAATGTGAGCATTAATGTTAAGGAACTTGGAAAAAAGCACATTAAATATGAATATCAAATTTTTAATGAAACACAGAATAAGCTTTCTGCAATATGTGAAATAGTGGTTGTTGCAATAGATAGAAATTTCAAATCCATACCTATTCCTGAAGAAATTATCAAAATCTATAAAGATTTTTTTAATCTATGATCTTTTTTAATGATGTAAACTAAGAAATAAAGAATTGAAGATATTAGAGCTGTTAAAAATATCAAAAACCATTTTAATACATAATCAACTGGCAACGCAAATACGACGCCACCAAAAAATGGTCCTGCGGATCTTCCTATACTTGTGAAAAAGCCAAATGTCCCAGTATACTTACCCCTATCCTCCGGTTTTGCAAGATTTACAGCTGTTGCAGTTGCACTGGCAGAATAAACAATCTCACCAATAGTAATGATAATCATTACGCTGAATAACCACAAAATAGAAGAGTTCAATGATAGCATAAAATATCCAAGTCCATAAATTATAATGCCAAATATAAGAAAATTGAATGAATTTTTAATATTCGTAAACTTTGCCACAGGATACTGCAAAATACCTACCATAAGACCATTTATTGTCCATGTAAGGCCTATCAGATATACAGGTATTAAATTTACTTGTGATTCATAAACAGGATATGTGCTTGTGAGCTGTCCAAATATTAAAAAGCTAATAAATCCTGATATGCTGAAAATCAAGAACGGCTTATTAAGAAGTGCGCCCGGTATATCGGAAATTTTGAATGCCTTTGTTTTAATATTTGTTTCTGGCAATGATAAAAGGATTATTGATATTGAGGAAAGAAGGATACCCATAAACATAAATGATATTGAATAATAATGGAATTCATAAACAAATCCACCTATGGCTGGGCCTATACCCCACCCAAGATTTGCAAGTGCTCTTTGCACTGCATAACCTCTAAAACGTTCATTTTCATCAAAAACATCTGCTATCATTGCATTGAATGTTGAAAATACCATGCCGCTGAAAATACTTTGAAGAAAAAGAGCACCTAAAACAACTAAAACATTAAAAATAAAAATGCCGAAACCAAACATTATAAAAGATAAGCCTTGACCTATCTGCCCTATAATAATTAATTTTTTTCTGCCATATGAATCTGATAATGCGCCAAAGACAATCTGCATAAGAGCACCCACAACACCTACGACAAGCAAATAAAAACCCACTAACGCAAGAGGTAAATGCATATATGTTGTTAAAAAAAGGACTATGAAGGACCAGAGCGTTCCATAACCAAATGATCTTAGAAAACTTACTGTAGCAACAGTTTCAAGTACTTTTCTTTTTAGATTCATTTTTAAGGGGTTAAGATGATTATCCTAAAATTATTTTCCATGTTTTTTTATGTATTTTAGAAGGTAAATGGAGGTTATTATACCATAAACAGGAAATATAATGATAAGAGATATTGCAAATCCATATCCAAACATGAATGCTAACGGCAGAAGCAAAAGAGGTGCAATTATATGTCCTGTTGATCCAATTAGAGAAAACTCCCATGTACCCTTTGCAACATAACCTTCCTTATATAGAAGTCTTGGCAACGTGAATATAATTGCAATAACAAGACCTTCCATCATTATTAGGAACATAGATAAATAAAGAATATCACCCCTTGGAGAAAAAGCAAATAATATAAAACCGGGTATTGATAATGTATAGCCAATTATTGTTACGATAAAAAGTGATTTATGCCTTAGCCTTCCTCCGTAGAGGAAGTATGCTATAAGACCACCAAAAATTGTTGTTATTGCGCCCCAGACACCGAATATGGTCATTGCTATGCCTATTTCCATAGGATCATAAATGCTCAGGTATGCAGGTATTATGGAAGCGAGAACAAGATTAAAGCCGGCAATGCTCATCCACATAAAGCCCATTATCCATGTTATGGGATTTTTCAAGGTAGTTCCAGATCCATCAATTTTCAATGGATATAAGCGTTCTTTGTTTGTATGAAGCAAATAAATAAAAGGTATAGATATCAATAAAGATATTGTTCCAAGAAAGGAATAAACAAAAAATATGTTCATATTTGCCAGGAAAGATAAAGAGGAACCAAGGGCTACACCACTTGGAACACCTGAGATGGATATTGTATTAGCGAGCACCCTTGTCCTTTCATTAAAGATGTATGAATATGATATTGAGAATATGTCATTAAGTATTGTTGCCATGCCCTGTAAAAACCTGAAAAAAATTAACAACACAAGAGAACCAATAAAGGGCATAAGGAACAATGTGAACGATATTAACAAAATAATACTAAATGTTGAAAAAACTGTATTTTTATGGAATTTAAAAAATCTACCCAGGATTTTGCCAAAGGGCATTCCTGCAAAATAAAAAAGAGTACCAAAATATATTATTGTATCAGGACTAACATTCATCCTGGATGAAAAATATGGTATGAACATCATAAATGATGATAAGGAGGATAATAAAACCGTAGCTGTAAAAAATCCAGACAATGGCAATATAATTTCCCTGGCATTCATGCATGCTGTTATATTGAAATACTATTTTTACATTTATGTTAACATGTTAATGAATTATTATGAAAAATTTTAAATTTCTAATCATTTAAGCTTTATTAATGTTAAAACTGGAAAAAAATTCACTTAGCAGTGGTCCTTTACCTGAGGGATGTCAACTGTGCAGACAGGGTGCCAAACTAGTTCTATTTGTTACAGGTCTTTGTAACTTTAAATGCTTTTACTGCCCATTGAGCAAGGAAAAGAAAAACAATGATGTTATTTATGCAGATGAAATGCCTGTTCTAAGGTATGATAACATAATTGAAGAAGCAAAATTAATAGATGCAAAAGGCACAGGTATAACTGGAGGGGACCCTATTAAAAAAATTGATAGAACAATAGAATTCATTAAAATGTTAAAGAATGAATTTGGACAAAGGCACCATATTCACCTTTACACAGCCTCTGGAAAAAGGGAGGATATAGAAAATCTTGCAAAAGCAGGCCTTGATGAAATAAGGTTCCATGTACCAGTTAGATTATGGCAGGTCATGAAATCTTCAGATTATAGGAATAAAATATTAATTTCAAAAGATTATGGTCTTAAGGTAGGTATTGAAGTGCCTGTTCTTCCTGAGAAAGGAAAAGAATTGCTGAAAATGATAAGGGATGCAGAATCACTTGAAGTGGATTTTATAAATTTGAATGAGCTTGAATTTTCAGAGACAAATTGGATGTCTCTTAGGGTAAAGGGTTATAGAACAAAATCATATATAAGCAGTGCCGTAAGTGGGAGTGAAAAACTTGCAAGATCAATAATAATTGAAAATGAATTCACGACCACGGTACATTATTGTTCAGCTAGTTTTAAGGACGCAATTCAGTTAAGAAGAAGATTGATGAGAAGGGCAAAAAATGTTGTAAAGGACTATGAAATAATAACAAAAGACGGAACAATTTTAAAGGGCATAATTGAGAATGGTGATTTAGAAAATATTTACAATTTGCTAATAAATGAATATGAGATACCTGTAAATCTGATTTATTTTGATGAATACAGAAAAAGGATAGAAATTGCTCCCTGGATTCTTGAAAAGATTAAGGATAATTTCAGGAATAAGTGTTTTATTGTTGAAGAATATCCTACCTGGGATAGAACAGAGGTAGAGCGTATTCCATTTTAAATTGTTTCGTTTATCAATATATCCCTTTTCTTCATCTCTGATTTTATTTTCTGGTATATCTTCAAATCAAAACCTAAATATTCTGGAGGAACTATTCCTTTAAAATCATTTTCAAGTGCAATTCTTGTAATTATAGCTGAAGTATATCCTGTCATCCTGGCCATTGAAGTCATGTGTTTTTCCTTATCGTATTTATCATAAACAAATATATCCTTAGTATTTTTTGCATAACCCCTTACGAGCAGTATTGATATGTCCTCCACCTCTATTTCCAATTTTTTAAAAAGTTTTACTGAAAGATCCCAAGGTATGCAATTATCTATTTTCTCTTTGGAAAAATAGCCCATATCCCTCAAAAGTTTAATCTTTTCAAGGTGTGAAGGATATCTCAATGTCTTCTCAAACATATTTTGAATTTTTATTGTTTTAAGCATTGTTCTCAAACCATCTGAATAAAAAGATTCAAAACTGCCTATGCTAGATATACAAAATGGTTCTATACTATCCAGCGGATCAACGGATATTATTTTACGATTTTTAATTAGCCTTGCTGGTCTTGTGTATTCATCTATTAGTCCCTCCACATTCCACGTAACAGTATAATCAAGTGGTTGTATCTTCTTAGATGGCAAACCTGCAACATAAATCTCTATTTTCTCTATTTTTTTCATTGTTTTATAAAGGTATCCAGATACTATATTGCTTAAACCAGGTGCAAATCCTGCATCAGGTATTATAAAAATATTATTTTCATTTGCTATTTTTTCAAGCAAAAATGGATCCTCAGGCATGTAAGAAACATCAATTACATTCTTTTTCATTTTTGCTAATTTTTTAATAATTTTGAACGATACAGACCCTGGAAGTGCCGATATTATTAATTCGGAATTTTCAATAATCTCCTTGTTTTTTATGATATCCCCAGAAAATTTTTTTTCTATAGGTAAAGCCTGCAGCGCTTTTTTTGAAATATCTATGGCTGATAAATCGAAATCCTTATGTAAATCATCAATTATTGCAAATCCTATATTTCCAGCGCCTAAAACCGTAATCATAATATAGTATTAAAATTAAAGTTAATTAAAGTTTTCAATCAATGCAAAAAATTATGAACTAAAAATCTTTTTCTATATGGATGAAAGATTTAAGGAATGCAATAGAAATACTTAAAAAAAATAATCAGCTCCTGGAAATAGATGACCATTTTTCATCAGATCTTGAGGTTTCATCATTTACGAATGAAGTTCAGAAGAGAAACGGACCAGCTTTACTTTTTAAAAACGTGGATAATGGTAAAATTCCTGTACTAATGAACACATTTGGAAATATGTCAAGGCTTCAATTACTTTTAGAAAAAAATATTGATGATATCATTTCCATTTTTTATAATATTGTTGATCTCTTTTATTCGAAACCTTCACTATTAAAGGGATATGAGATCTTTAAGGACCTAAAAAATTTATCACCAAATTTAAGGGAGAGTGGACCGGTAAAGGACATGAAAGATGATTTAGATCTTCAAGACCTACCCATATTAAAAACCTGGCCGAAGGATGCTGGTAAATACATTACTTGGCCTGTTGTAATAACAAAAGATCCTGAAAACGGACAATATAATGCAGGTGTTTACAGAATGCAAGTTTACGATGGAAAAACAACAGGTATGCATTGGCAAAAACAGAAAACTGGAAATGTGCATTTAATGAAAGCTAAAAAACTAGGAAAGACTCTGGATGTTGCTGTTGCAATAGGTGTTCATCCATCTATACTATTCAGTGCTATTGCTCCCCTTCCGGAAGGTATGAATGAACTGGCTTTTGCTGGACTTTTAATGGGAGAAAATGTTGATGTTGTCAAAGGTGAAACTGTTGATCTTTATTACCCTGCTAATGCAGAAATAGTTCTTGAGGGATATGTAGATCCAAATGAAGAAAAGGATGAAGGTCCATTTGGAGATCACACAGGGTATTATACTCCTGTTGAAAAATACCCTGTTTTTCATATAAAAAGAATATTTCACAGAAAAAATTTGATTTATCATGCAACGGTTGTTGGAAAATTGTGGAACGAAGATGTTGTAATTGGTGATGCAATACAGAGAATGTTCTTGCCAATAATAAAATTCCAAAATCCAGAGATAGTTGATCTATTTTTACCAGAAGAAGGACTGTTCAATGATGTTGCAATTATTTCAATTGACAAAAAATATCCTGGTCAAGGGAGAAAAGTTGCAATGTCTATACTGTCTATGGGCCAGATGATGTTTACAAAATATGTAATTGTCGTTGATAAGGACATCAACATAAGGGATAGAAAGGAAGTAATGTGGGCAATTGCAACTAGAACTGATCCTGCTAGGGATGTTGAAATAATAAAACTTTCTGTAGCAGATTCACTTGACCACGCATCATTGTTTCAGAATGCTGGAGGTAAAATGATCATAGATGCAACAAATAAAGATAAAAACGAGGGATTTTTAAAAACATGGCCAGAAAGGATTTACGATTACAATGATGATGAGATAAATAAAAAACTTAAGAAATATGGTTTGTTATGAAAGCATCCAAAAAGAATTTAAAAGATTTCCTGAAATTTATTAAAATAGAACATACTTTATTTGATCTGCCTTTCGGCTATGCTGGTATGCTTTTAGCTAATATATTTACATTAAAAATCTTCATACTAATAACAATTGCAGCAATTTCAGCAAGGATTGCTGGAATGGTTATAAATAGGATTGAGGATCTACCACTGGATAGTATAAATCCAAGAACAAAGGGTAGAGAACTTGTAACAGGTAAAATTTCTATCAATGAAGCATATCTGATTTTCATTATTTCTTGTATTATTTTTGAATTATCATCTTTAATGTTAAATCTATTAGCTGGTTTATTTGCTCCAATCATTCTTTTATTTTTTTACATATATCCAAAAACAAAAAAATATTATGCAATATCGCATATTTTCCTTGGATTCTCAATTGGAATTATTGTTTTAGGGGGTTATATAGGGGCAAAAGGATCTTTTCCTGTTTCTATGGATGTATATTATCTAATGATATTTGTATCCCTGTGGATTGCTGGCTTTGATATAATTTATCAAAATCAGGATAGAGATTTTGATGATAAGGTAGGAATAAAATCCATACCTGTATTACTTAAAGGGAATATTATTTTTCCAACGGCCATTTTTTACATCCTATCATCAATATTTCTTTTAATTTTCTCTGAAAAATCAATAATAAAAATATTTTTTTCTATTTTAATAATATTACTTCTATTTATTAGATTACCCTTTTTAAACAAATTAGATATTGACGATTTATTTAAATTTGATATACCTATACCATTTTTATTACTTTTATCATTGTTACTATAAAAACGAATTCCGTAAAAAAAAATTTATATATCTTAATTTCATTAAAGTTTTGGTGATAATCATGGATAAAAGTGGAATATTTAAAAATACAAAATTCAACATAATAGCTCTTATTATATACATTGCAGTGATGTTGGCCATAAGCCCATTGATACCAGGAGTGACTTGGTTTCAGCTCGGTGATTTCACACTTGATGTTGTAAATTATTACCATACAATTATGATTCCCCTTGCATTGTTGCTGATTTTATATGCTGCATATATACTGAAATTAAATGAAAAAATTATACTTTCAATAAATATTAGCACTATACCATTGATTATTTTGAATATACTTGGTCTTGTTTTCTTCTATCCATCTTCTACCCAGTTGGCAGATTATATCATTCAAGGGTTGAGGGATGTCTGGATGCTTCTATTAACATTATTTTTCTTTATAGGACTTCTTATTTTCCCTTTTAAATCAAAGGATAAATTTAAGAAAATTTGGGGAGCGCATATACTTTTACTTCTAGCTACAATCTCAGCCGGAATAGCAGCAATAATGGGCATGATATATGAATATGGTAATCTTTATGGTTTCACATCAATCACATGGTTCAATTCACTTGTGAATTCGTGGGGTGGTCTCCAAACATTTTTAGGCAATCTTGTTACTTCGCATTCACACGAAATGCTTCCCGCAGTTATGGGGGGTATCGTTGCATTGGCTGCACTTTCGTTTGGTTATGAAAATCTATCCGGTTGGAAGAGAAATATAATTAATCTTGGCATGGTCATATCCATTTTTGGAACAATCAGTATGACATATCTCTATATTATATCTTCATTTGGAACATATTCAATACCTGCAATATTTACATCTGGTCCTTATGGTATGAACGGCCTTGCCCTTGATGATTCGCAAACGGGCTTGATCGGCATAGGAGCTTTAATTTCAATTGTTGGCATTTATTTCATACTATCCAATAAAAGAAGTGCAAGATTATTGCAAATTACTGAATTAATTACATGGATTGCAACAATGTTCGTGATGGTAGGTGTAGGGTATATTATTGAATTCAATGAGGCCTACTATGGTTTTGGATCGCAGGGAACACCGCCTAATGGAGGACCTGGATATCTTTATGACATGGCTTATACCAACGGCCATTTGATGTTTGCATTTTTCTTCATGCCGGTTCTTGCAGGAATGCTTCTTGCATTTTTGCTTTTCATAAAAAATGATTCTAAATATTCAAACTTTAACGCATACCTATTTCTTCTTGGAACAGGTCTTGGAGCAGAAGGTGTACTGATCTATTTAATTACTTTATCATGGTATGTGGAGGCCATTGGGCTTGCAATTATAACACTTGCAATGATTCTTATGATCTATGTCCCGATTAAAAATTTAAGGGAACTCCCAGATAAACAATAATTTTTTTTATTTTTTTTAAAATGAAAGGATTAAATATCATTTTTATATATTGGTTTTAAATCAAGAATGGATGTGAGAAATCATGAATAATGGTGATATTATAAGATTGGATTATACGCTTTGGACTGTGGAGCAGGATAAGGAGGAGATTTATGACACTACTATAGAACAGGTAGCTAAAGATAATGGTATTCATGACCCAAATAGAAGATATGCACCAGAGGTAATAATCCTCGGTAAAAAAATGGTTCTGGAAGCACTGGAAAATGAAATAATAAAGGCAGAAATAGGAAAGGAATATGATGTTTTTCTTGAACCCTCACAGGCTTATGGTGCAAGAAATCCTTCATTACTTAAAATACATTCCTATAAGGACTTCGAAAAAAATAAGATAAGTCCTGAAGTAGGAAAATTTGTAACAATAAATGGAATGAGTGGTAAGGTTCTTTCCATTTCACCTGGAAGAATTTTAGTTGATTATAATAATCCACTGGCAGGTAAAAAATTACATTATAAATTCATCGTAAGAGAAATAGTTGAGGGTATAGAAAATAAGACACTTGCGTTAATAGAATCAAGTTATGGAAGAGATATAAATGAATTCAAGGTTAAGGATTTTGAGGATCATATTGAAATAATACTTGCAGAGAGCTGCAAGTATAGGAACGAATGGATAACTGCAAAATATTTTCTTGTAGGTACTTTAAGGGATTATACAAATAAAGAACTAAGGCTCATTGAAATTTATGAACCAAAGAAAGAGGAAAAGAAGGAAGAACAAAAAAAGGAAGAAATAAAACAAGAAAATATTGAAAAAATAGAAAATAAAGATTAAAAAAAATTATTTATTTTTCTTCTTTTTTGTGCAATAATCCTGGTTTTTTCTGTTCTTTTTCTTGAGGCTTAGATTTCTTTGCAAATTTCGCTGATCCACCCTTCTTAATTCTCCAGCCTATGAATGCAAGTATAAGGATAACTGCAATAATACCTATGATTGTTGCTGGAAGTACCCAAGCAGCTTCCTGAACAGATACAACCTTTGTTTGAACATTGTCTCCAAGATACATAGGCGGTTCCTGAGGTGAATATGCAACAAATTTCAATGTGTAATTTCCGGATGATGAAGGTGTCCAGGATATGTTAAGTTTTGCTGTTTTATTAACTCCAAGATTGTAATAGGTAATGTTTGAAACTTCTTTGCCGTTTACGTATAGTGCAAGGTAATATTTTGTTGCTGGTGCATTACCTGTATTAGTTACATTTACAAAGAATGTTGAAGCAGAGCCTGCTGTTAAATTTCCTTTCCATGTTACATTGTTCATCAATAAATCTGGTGCAACTGGTGCAACATTTAATGATCTCATTGTTGTATTAAAATTACCAGACCTATCGGATACGTTTAAAATAATTGAATATGTGCCATACATATTGAATTTTACAGTTAATTTGCTTGATGTAAAGGATCCAGAGATAATTGTGAAATTTGTAGAATTTGCAGACAAGACCTTACCAGATGCATTTTTTATTGTCCAGTTATAATATACAATCGTTCCATTCTGTGGATCATAAGACTTCGTTCCGTTAAAAATAACTGTTTGGTTCTGGGATATTTGTGAAACTGTTGCATTTGTGGAGTTCTGGAATATAATTATTGGAACTGGTTTAACTGTATCCTTCACAAATACAGGTATTGAAACAGTGACATTATTCCCGACCTGATCTGAATAGCTCACATTTATCCAATCTCTTGTATCCCTTGTTGGGTATGTGAATGTATAATTAATGCTCATTCCAACAAATTTTATATTGTTTATATGCCAGACAACCGTAGTTATTTCATGAGAAGGTATTACACCATTTATTGTATCCTGAATGGATTTTACCTTAAGTAAAATTTCCATGTTTTCATTTATTGATATTTGCCCAAGTGTTACATGGTTATTTACAATACTTGCAGAGGTTCCGGTTCCATTGTAAATATAGTAAACAGAATTGTTTGTATATACATTCCAAGATATCAAATATTTATTCGGATTATTTAAATAACTGATGAATGAATTACTCGAGGGATAAGCACCATCAGCGTATATTTTAATTGTTGTTGAATTTACGTTATTTCCAACATCTGTAACAGCAAGATTGAGCGTGTGTATACCAGGTACTAATGAATAGGATATGTTAGCATCACCTATACCACTTGATACCATTGAACCATCAAAGGACCAGTTAAACATCATCTGCGTCCAAGAATACTGATCCCTTACCATATCCTTTACAGCTAGGCTAGCATTGTAAGATACCAATTTATTTGCTGGAACAACAACAGTGAAATTACTTGCACTGTCATTGAGGATATAATTTCCTGGAGTCATACCAGCCCAATACATCAAGAATGTGCTAGATCCAAGAATGATTTCGGGTGCCTTTCTCAATTTAAGGTCAAGTTCAATAGAAGTGGACGTGGCATTTGTAATCTTCAGGTTATTTATGTATCCGCTTTCTTTTGCACCTGTAACAGTATTAGATAGTTCATAACTGCTCGGTATGGATACACTGTAGTTATATACATTTGAAGCCCCGAAAACATTATTCTGCATTACATTCATATATATTGGTATGTATCCGTTAGAAGAGACCATCTTTGAAGCATTTACAGAATTATTATAATAAACAGAGGATATTGTTACATAAAAACCATTATAATTTATGGAAAAGTTCCCAACTGATGAACTTTCTAATGAATAAATATAATTGGAAACAGTAAGTAAATTGCTTGAATAATATGGTAGTGAATTAAGAAGGAATTGCTTGAATGACTGCTGATTCATGTTATTGTAAAGTAACTGGTAATAGAGAATGGTCATTGATGAATATGGCAATGATTGTATTGTTGTTTTATTATTTAAATAGAATGTTTCATTTAAATATATGTGCTTGAAATCCGAAGAAATTCCATAATTGTAATTATAGTAATTGTAAGTTTTATTTAGTGTAACTACATAATATCCAGATGCATATGGAATACTAGTGATTGAGTATCCATCTGCTGTTAATAATATTTTATAAGGTCCTCCCACTATGTAAAAATCAAATATTCCATTATTAAAGTTAAGTGTATCCCAAAGAATACCCTGATTAAAGAGACTTATATGAACAGTACTTGTAACCAATGCACCTGTTGAGCTATCCTCCACCATGCCAAATATGTGATAAAAATTTCCTATGTCAATGGAACCTGAGTATGGGGCATTAACATTCATGTAATAATTTTTAATAGATCCACCGTTATTATTTGTAATTACAAGTATAAAGGAACCAGGTGTAGCATTAAACGTTATATTACCCTTGGATCCTGTCAAACCTGAGAAAAACTGGAGATTATAAGATGTGTATGCACTTACCTGAGCGCCCACAAGAGGTGTACCACTGTTAAGTATTGTTACATTTACAAATTCATCTAATGGAGTTCTCTGAACAACAATATTTGTGATATTTGCTCCAGAGGTTGTTACGGTAATCTGCGTATAATCAAAACTATATACATAATTACCAATCTTTTGTGGTAAAACCTGCAATATGTAATTTCCAATCTGTACGTTGTTAAATGTTACAATTGGGTTAGAAACCTGGGATGATATAACATGCCCAGAATAATCCAATAGATTCACAGTTATTCCTGCAAGATAATCCATTTCATGGGTAACTGTATCATAATACATCACTCCAATATTCACATTTCCTGTTTTTAAATTTTGGGCACTGGAAATTACTGGAACAAACATAGAGCTCACTAGGAACACCGAAATAATCACTAAAGCCATTGCACTTTTTGCATTAAATGATCTCAAATATCATCCCTCCAAACTTAGGGATTAAGAAAGGGAAACTATTCGTTATTAAATACTTTTTGGTACGCATTCTTATTTTAAATAAATTTTTATTAAAAAATTACAATATTAAAAAAATGAAAAGAATAATATAATGTTAAGTAATAAACAAATTTGGTGTATATATAATATGGAGGACGTATGGGTCGAAAAATACAGACCAAATAAACTGGATGATATTGTTGGTCAAGATTACATCGTGGAAAGATTAAAATCATATGTAAAAGAAAAAAATATGCCACACTTAATTTTTGCAGGTCCACCCGGAACAGGTAAAACAACAAGCGCCATCGCTCTAGCAATAGGTCTTTTTGGCGAGGACTGGAAATCAAGTTTTAATGAACTTAATGCTAGTGATGAAAGAGGAATAGATACAGTAAGGATACAGATTAAAGATTATGCTAGAACAGCACCATCAAATGATATAGGATTTAAAATAATATTCCTAGATGAAGCTGATCATTTAACTCCAGATGCACAGGCGGCCCTGAGAAGGACAATGGAAAAATTTTCTAAAACGTGCAGATTTATACTTTCTTGCAATTATTCTTCAAGAATCATAGAACCCATTCAATCTAGAGCTAGTATTTTCAGATTTAAACCATTGGCAAAGGAGGACATTGAAAAAAGGTTAAAATATATTGCAGAAAAAGAAAATATTAAACTTGAAGATGATGCATTTGACGCAATTTACATTGTGGCCAATGGGGATATGAGAAAATCAATAAATATTCTTCAGGCAGCAGCCAGCATGGATCAAAAAATTGATTCAGATATTATATATAAGGCTTCTGGATTAGCAAGCAGGGATGTAGTAAGAAAATTGCTCGAAAAATCTCTTAATGGTGATTTCTTGGGTGCGAGAGAATTACTTGACAAGATGATTGTTGAATATGGCATAGCCGCTGAGGATGTTATTAAACAGATTCACAGTGAATTATATAAGATTACTATACCTGAAGAGGAATTGGTTGAACTTTTGGAAACAATGGCTGACATAGAATTCAGAATTGTTGAAGGTGCAAATGAGAAAATTGGTCTAGATGCTTTGCTTGCAAAATTTTCTAAGATTGGAAAGTCACAAAAGTAAAAGTTTTAATACATTTTTGTTTTAATCTTGAAAGAAAGCCGCCGTAGCTTAGCTGGTGGAGCGCCCGGCTGTTAACCGGGCGGTCGTCGGTTCGAATCCGACCGGCGGCGCTCTTGATATACAAATGTGATTATGCAGATAAAATTGCTGATTATGTAAGGGATGATTTTGCTGTTTTACCGGCAGATACGCTATATGCTTTGTCTATAAGCATATTTTCTGAGAATTCAAAAAAAATTTATTCACTTAAAGGTAGATCCTCATCAATCCCTGTCCCAGTAGGGGTATATGATTTAGAGAGCTTAGAAGAAATAGCTTTTATTAACGATTTCTTAAAAAAAATATTGAGTAAGGACTGGAGCTATCTTGTAACAGTAGTTCTAAAAAATAGGTCCGTTCCAGAACATATAGCAGGAAAAACTGTTGGTGTAAGAATACCAAGAAATGAGATAATTAAAAAAATAATAAAGAAAGTAGGGCCAGTTACATTAACAAGTGCTAATCTGCATGGTGGAAAAAATCCTATCAACGTCATTGACGCGTATGAACAATTAGGCGATAAAATAAAGTATTACCTTGACTGCGGTCCCTGTGCAGGTATTCCTTCGACAGTTGTTGATTTGACAAAAGAAAAGCCAAAGCTAATAAGAGAGGGGGCAATTCCATTCTCTTGGGTGATGGAATTATATGGCAATAAGTGAAGAGGAAATTGAAAAATATGTTAAAGCGGGAAAAATAGCTTCAGATGCCATAAAATTTGGAATTAGTATTTTAAAAGAGGGGGAATTAGCTGAAAAAGTCGCTGATGATGTAGAGAATTTTATAATTAAAAGAGGTGCAGGATTAGCTTTTCCTGTAAATTTGAGCATAAATGATGAAGCAGCACATTACACACCTGATAGAAATGATAAAAGAATATTTAACAGAAACGATATTGTTAAACTGGATCTTGGAACACATATTGAAGGTTATATTGCTGATACTGCCGTCACTGTCGAAATAGGAAAGGAAAGTAATTCAAGTTTATCAAGGGCAAGTGAAACGGCACTTAAAAATGTAATGATCTCGTTGAGACCTGGGATAAGAATAGGAGAAATAGGAAAAATTATAGAAAATTCAATAAATTTTTTTGGTTTTAAGCCCATTTATAATCTTACCGGTCATCAATTGAAAAAATATATTTTGCATGCTGGATTAAGCATTCCAAACTATGATGATGGTACATCCAGCACAATTGAAGTTGGGATGGCTTTTGCAATAGAACCCTTTGCAACGAATGGTGAAGGCTTTGTCAGGGAAAGCAGATTCGGAAACATTATGCAAATAATTAAGGAGGATGATGATACAAAAAATGTGTATGAAAAATTCAAAACACTGCCTTTCTGTACAAGGTGGATTTATAATGATTTCCCTATGCCTGAAAGAGTAATAGATAGATTATTAAAAAGCAAAAATGTTTATAAATTTCCCATACTAAAAGAAAAAAAGAAGGGTATGGTGTCTCAATTTGAGCATACATTTGTAGTTACAGGAGATAGAATTTACGTAACAACATTGTGATCTTAAAAAATAATTAATTAAATCTTTAATAGTCCTAAATGGAAAAGTTTATAAAATGTTTTACAATACATTCCATATTAATAAAAAGTGATTGAAGTTATGATAACCGATCAAATAATTAAGGATCTAGGTCTGATTGGGGCATCTTTGATAAGGAGGGACGGGACAATTGAAGAGGGTATTCTTCCTGATTATGTGGATAAAGAGACGTTTTCAATTATGTGTGCTACTGTTTTTGGCGGTGCCTCAACGGCCTACGATGAACTTCATTTTAAGGATCCTCACCTGCTTACAATATTTGGTGTAGAAGGGAATATAATAATGTTCCCGAATGGGCCCAGAAATTTTTGGGCATTGATTTCTCCTGTTGAAAAAGATCCATTAAAGATCAAGGATGAATTCCTTGAAAAACAAAAATAATTATACCGTCCTGGACATTTATAATATTCTTTATAATTCATTTGGGCCTCAGGGTTGGTGGCCAGGTGAGTCTAAGTTTGAGATACTCGTTGGTGCTATTTTAACACAGAATACTACATGGAAAAATGTGGAAAAGAGTATTACAAATTTAAAGAAAAGAAATTTAATGTCTTTTGAAATGATTCTGAATCTGGATGAAAAGGATCTAGCAATGGTTATAAAATCATCAGGCTTTTACAATCAAAAAGCAATGAGACTAAAAAACATACTTTTGGAAATTAAATCTAAATATGGATCTTTCGAAGATTTTTTAAAAATAGAAAAGGATGATGCTAGGAAATTTTTACTGTCACAGAAGGGAATTGGAAAAGAAACTGCGGACTCAATTATTCTTTATGCGATGGAAAAACCTGCTTTCGTTGTAGATGCATATACCTTTAGAATTTTCAAAAGATTTGGTTTCAACACGGATATGGATTATGAATTAATTAAAAATAAAGTGGAAGAATATCTTAATGGAGATGTTAAAAAATTGAAGGAATTTCATGCCCTGCTTGTTGAACTGGCTAAAACTTATTGCAAGAAGGTACCTAAATGCGATAATTGCCCATTGGAACCATTTTGTGAGAAAAATGTTTAAATATTATTTTGTATAGGTAAATCAAATGAAATTGGGCATATATGTTGAAGATTTTAAAAAATATTTCGAGCTTGTTGAAGAATTGAAAAAAAGGAAAATCGATTTTGTAGATTTGCATCAGAACTCAAATGAAAATATTTCTGTTATTCTTACAGACAAGGATAGGAACTTTAAAAACCAGATTATTTTGGAAGATATAAAGAAAGCGATTAGAATTTCATTGAGTAAAATTTATGGCAAGGAAAGATTCAATGAAATAATTGTTGGCATCGATCCTGGCCTAAGAACAGGTATGGTCGTTGTTGGAGATGGCATAAACCTTGAAGAATTTGAGCTAAGTGAGCTGGGTCAGCTTAAAAAAATATTAAATTCTATAAAAGAAGATTATTCACCAAACAGAATGCTAATAAGAATAGGTATGGGTGATATTCCTGATAGAAATAAAATTATAAATGATATATATGATGATTTTGAAATAGAAATTGTGGATGAATCTGGAACATCGCCTATTAAGAATAGGAACATTGGAGCTGCAAAAAAAATTGCAATGAAAAAGGGAGAAAAGGTCAATAAGAGAATGGAAATAAGATTCAAAAGAGGAGAAATTATGGAAATACAGAGAAGAAGCAGAATGCTAAGCAATAATACTATAACAATTTCCAAAAAATTAGCTATAAAAGTTCTAAAGGGTGAAATGGATTTAATTAATGCAATAAAAATTCAAAAAAAATAATTTTATTTTTTCCATTTTGGCATTGAAGGCATCTTTTTACCAGGCCTCAATAAAACTATAAGAAATATGACAACTATGAGTACACCTGCAAATGTATACCATACCCAGCTATAATTTGGTAAAGGTCCATAATTGAAATAGATCTGTGTTGAGTTTGATCCATTTGAAAATTTAAGTACCTGTGAATTTATTCTTACTGTAATCACATTAACACCCTCTGTAAAATTACCCGCATAATATAGTGTTGCATTTGCAGTTCCATTTGGGGCTATTGATGAGATTGTAGAACTGCCTATATAATTTCCGTTGAGCAAAAATGTTACTGTTATATTGCTGATTTCATATTGGCTGGGATTTTTAATTACCACTGAAATAGGCACTGATTTAACAACTTTTACTTGCAAATATGAAATCGTGTATTGTGGTGATGACCCATTCAAATAACCAATGCCCATTACATAAATATAAACTGTCTGAGGGATTGATGGAAATGTAATGTTAACATAGAAAACATTAGATGTGTTTGAATAACCGTAAAGTTCAGTTTTGGTTGCACCAGTAAGATTCGACCCTGTTAAAAAAAGATGGTAACCATATTCAGTAAAAAAACCTGTTACAATTATTTTGTATTGATATGTGTCATTTGCTCCCACTATCGAAGGTCCAGAAATATTAACAGAAATGGGTTTTGCCTGACTAACTGGAAGCATAAGTGAAAGTATGATTATTGATATAATCATTATATGTTTTAATTTCATTTTCTCACCCTTGTTAGTGCAACATATAAAAGAATTGCAAATACGGCAATTATGGATGCAATGATTAGCTCAAGCATAAGATTAGATGTTGATGGAATAACATATGAGATATTTCCAACTGAAATGTTAGTTTTTATAGCATTTACCTGTGGCAATTTTATTAACTTTGTGGTAGTATACTGTATATTCTGGGATACTCCAGAAAATGTAACTGGGAATACCTGTGCATTATTTGGTCTAGTTGGGGATAGTACTATCGTAATAGTTCTGCTTGACCACTGATATACATTTATATTTGTCTGGTTATGGCCATTATACATAATTGTATAGTTCCAGCCAAGGGATTTTAAAGCAATGGAATTAAGCAAAGACATGTTAAAATTCTCAACAACATTTCCATGGTTGATAATTGTGAGGTTCACATATATTGATTTGTCATATATATATGGGTTCCCCCACTGGAATGAAACATTGTGGAATACTGTAACATTTACGAATATATGTGTTTCAGCAATCATATCTGTTTGATATATACCCCTTATGGAAATGGAATTTATACCCAGGCTAGCTTTATCAGAGACTTCTACATAAGCTAAAATGCTCTTTGCCTGACCAGGTAGTAAGGATAATGATTTCTGGGAGAAGGAAACATTCCATATGCCTATTGCTTCCAGTGAAACATTTTCAGGCCTGTTACCCTCATTGCTCACACTTATGTTATAAGTTAAATTCTGACCTACAGATGCTGTTATTGTGGGTGTGATCGTTTTCATGTCTATTTTATCTATGTTTATCCTATTAAATAAAGCATTTACATATGAGTTTGTTGTTAAATTAAATGTCCTATTTAGTTCATACCTGACATTCATACCATATTCCATTATTGTTGTGTTTGCATAAAGTGTATAATTTCCTGCTGGGAGAATAATAGAAAATAGTCCATTGGTTGAATTAAATGCCATTGATCCTGATGATGTAGTTATGTTAAAAGGTCCATTATAGGTTTGATTCGCTGCGGTGAATAAAATTGTTAAATGATACCCCTGATTCAAATAAAGATTATTATTGATTGTTGAATTTCCAAATAATTTAATATTTCCAACAAAAGAGAATTGCCCAGAAGATATATAATAGGCATATATGGTGTAATATCCAGCAGGCAAGCTTATAGAATAATATCCATTTGATAGGGATGAAAATTTGTAAACGTTACCATTGCCGAAGAAATAAATTGTAGCAAATGATAAGCGCTCATTGCTGTACATAACATACCCATAAATATTTGAAAGATAAGGAACCTTCTGAACATTAATATTCACAGATGAGCTCGAGAAAATATATGTACTGTTTTGACCAAAATATTCAAAGGGAATATTCGAATCAATTACCTGACTTACATAAAATTTATAATAACCCATAGGTAATAATAGTTCTGTAAAACCATTTACGGGCTTTATCATCTTCATGCCATTGTAAATTATGGTAAGGTTTATTGAACCCGTAAAATTATTTATGTATATTTTCTCATAATATGCATTCTCAAGGTTCAGCGAGTATATGCTGCTGTTTGAAATAGAAAGACCAATTATTTCTGCCTGGTTTGAGCCAAAAGCATAAACGGTGTAATTACCCACAGGAATTGTTACATTGTTTCCTGCATTTACGAGCGTTCCATTCATATTGAACCAATATATATTTTTAATAAATGGTATAAGAGAAACACTTGCAGAAATATTGATGTTAAAATTAAATGATTGATGAAGTTCGCCAATGTTAACGCCGATTGTTCCGGGTGAAATCCTGCCATATGTTCCATATGTGACAGCAGTTACATTATATGTGCCCGGGGGAATAACAATAGAATATTCTCCATTTATTACCTTCGTTTTGTAAACTCCTGTACTGGAAGAAAATTCGATATAAATAGGGCCATTGTAAATATGATTATATGATGCAGATCCAGTTAATGTTACATTTTCTGGAAGTACATTTATTGTTATATTCTGTTTAATATAACTTATAGAACTTACCTTGTATCCATAGGTAACTGCAATTAATCCATAATTGGTAAACGTTGTATAAAGCTGGAATCTTTCATTACCAGCAATATTCGTTTCATAGTAAATACCATTTGGACCTTCTAAAAACACTATTCCATTTTTAATAATTTCTTGCCTGTAAAGTATCATACCACTTATTGATGTTGTCTTTTGTAATTGAATATTGAGAAACGTATTACCAGTAATAATTATCTGGGAATAATAGGCATATGGTTGTGTCGATGATCCATTATAGCCTAGAACACCTATATTGTATATGCCAGGTATTACATATAACATATAATAACCTGATCCGTTTGAATAAACCCTAATGAAATTCTGGCCTGAGAAAAGCATCAAACCTGCATCACCAATATTTGTATTGTTATATTTAACATATCCGCTTAAGGTCACCGCTTTTTCAAGAATAAAATTCATTGAATTATTTTCTAATGGCATATAACTCCCAAAATATATGTAATGTGAATTATTGCTGAAATAGTCAATATATATGGAATAATAATCATGCGGCAGCAACAATGAAAACATACCGCTGTTGTTTGTAACTATTATCTGATTGTTGGAGAAATTAAATTCGTCTGTAAACCTTACAAAGGCTCCCTCAACAGGCTTCCCATTCAAAAGCACTGTTCCATTAAGATAGTATGCACTTTCTAATTGGATGTTTTCCGTATCTGTTTGGTTCCATGCGTTGAAGTTTATTTTTTTATTAGGCGCATAATATCCTGGATATGAAATTCTGAGAGTGTAATTGCCCGGAGGCAAATAAAATATATAACCGCCATATATGTTTGTTTCAGTCGTTAATGTTTTATTACCTATCAAATAAACATTTGCATTTATCGCAGGCTGGCCATTTGGCAATATAATTACACCTTTTATTATATCGGGATTCAATGCAATGTCTTTTGTAATATTCTTATTTGGTGTTAATGTTACATTCATAACATAATTTAAAGTACCATTTAAGGAGAGGTACACATTATAGGTATGTGGCTGTATGTTTGCAAATTTGAAATAACCAGTACTTGTAATTGTTGTTGAGTATTTCAAATTATATGTGCTATTTTCAAGGTATAACACACCTCCACTTAAAACAGGTTCACCTGGCTGATATGTGCTATTTTTTCCCTGAACATAATATGCCAGACCATCAAATGATGAACTATTTATAATGAAATTCTGGTAAATGTAATAATTTGGTGTACCATTTGGATAAATGGCAGTAGGTATCCTTAAGGCCTGATCCTCGCTGATGTATATCTGTTTCGATGCAAGGATTGTATTTTCACTCAGGAAAAGCTTATTAAAGCCTCCATTCGTTGAAACCTCTATTGTATCATTTCCAGCCACACCATACAGCTCATAATAACCGGATGAATTTGTATATGTGTATGTATGTGGAATTCCATATTGATCATATAACGTAACAAGAACATTGGCCATAGGTTGTCCGTTTGGAAGCATAACCCTTCCCTGAATAATTGCACCCGGATAATACCTCAATATAACAACATCCTGGGGCAATGTATCATTTGCTGGAGGCATTAAGACTACTGTTCCATTATTTGTCTTTTGAAGATAATATGCTTCCTGCAGAGGTACGGGCCTCCAGGCACTTGTATGGTTTTTATAATCTTTGTAAGGGTTCCAAAATGATATGGAGTAAACAACCTCGAAATGCGTCAAATTCCAGGCAGGCATTATTGGATAATATTGCATCTGGGATGAAAGGCCTGGTATGTATGGGCCTATGCCAAGATTAAGGCCGGAATAACCTACAAAGGCCCTGTATAGCATAGAATTAAAGAACATAGGCTTGTATGTAATTTGATAATTAACAATTTGAACGTTAGGAGGTGTTTGGTTTAATGGGTAGGTGGTTCCATCCGATGCTACTGCCTGAATGGTATAAAAATCTGTTGGAATTACTTCACCATTAACATTTTCCGTTACTCTTCCTGAAAGATATGCGGGTGCATAAAATATACCTGTATTCATTCCTGAGAACGGGAATAACCTGTAATCAGTTGCGAAGTATCCTATGCTAAGCCCTGTAATTGCTTCAATATCATCGTAAAGATTTACAAGCGTACTTTCAGGATAATTATTTGAAAGATCGGCCTTTACCAAAATGTATTTTGTATTGGGAATTGAAAAACCTGGGGAAATGCTAAGATCCGTTAAGAGATCCGTGGAATAGTTACCATAGTATGACGGGTTGTCTAAAACTTCTTCTATGTAAGGCTTTGGGTTCTTTGACAGGTTGGTGTAATATGAAATTATCTTATCTGTTTCATTTTGCCCAAGATATTGAACGAGAGCCTGCCTCACCTGAGGACCATAAGTTGCGTTGAACAGGGAACTATCTAGCAGCCTTGCAATCATCAATGCAATTGCCTGGCTTTCATTTTGTGCAGTTATAAATTGGCCGGCAATCTGGTAACCGTTTTGAAAGTTATCAGCGACGGCCGGATGCTGGCCCTGCTGTATCTCCTGGAAACCATAATCCCACCATGAAAGAAATGCAGGCCGTTGTGCAGGTGGCAAATTTGTATCCTGAGTACTCAACCAATTTAGGGCAGATATCCATGGATCAGTCTGGTTTGTGTCAAGTTCAACACCATATGCCCCAAGATACCATGGAGGAGTATAATTTTGAGGCCTTAATACCTGGGGCATTGCATTGTATATTTGCCTGTCATATGTATTTTTTGTATTGTAAGGAATTGCAGAATCTATTGCACCCCACATGTTAGGAAATATTATGAAAAATGCAATGAGAATAATTGCAACTATCTTTGACCATTTCAAACCTTTTCTAAGTGCTGTTTTCCATGAGAATGAAAATGATCTGAATGTTTGACCTATTTCATGAACATTAATCTTTGTAATTATTATGTCAAGCATATATGCTGCAGGTATAATAAATGCTGGTGATGCTTCATAAATGAACCTCGCTGCTGAAAATGCCATATATACAGAAACTATTGAAAATATTATGAAGAATAGATAATATTCAGATCTATTCTTTCTCATATCATAAAGCATGAATATTAGACCAGCTACAAAAATAAAGAATACACCTACACCCACGTTCATTATTACTTCACCGAGGCTTGGTGCTTGAGCCTCAGCTATTGTAGAGTATATGGGGGACTTTACAAAATAACCCTCACCAGTATAGATGTAGCTCATTATTGATGGCACAAAGAAATGGCCAATGAGTACAATTGCTGCTATGAAAATTGCTGCAAGGGAATATGTAAATGTCCAGGGCCATTTTGATGTTAATTGAATGAAAAGAATTAAGACTATTGTGAAAAGAAGCAAATAAAGTGGTGTTGCAAAATATGTGTTTGTAAATATGTTAGATACATCAGCATAATAGTATGGAACTGAAATTGGGTAGGTAAATAAACCTATTATTATGGTAATCCATAGTATATGGAAAGAAGATACGTTTCTGAACCTGTTGTAAAATACCTGTATAACAAGGTAGATTAAAATTATGGCTTCAACGTAAGCAAAGCCCTGCCACATTAATGTAACTGTTGCAAGGCTAATTCCAGAGAGTGCAGCATAAACCGCTGCCTTTTTATTTTCACTGAAGAATTTCTTTGTACCCTTCTTCCAGCTGGTGAATGAAAAATAATTTTCTATCCATACAGCATAATTAATGCTTTTTAATGATTTTAAGAGGAAATACCATGTCCATACTGCAAAGAATAGTATTGTTACATCATAACCTCCCCATGATGCCACGCTCCTCATCATATTTGCTGCACTTGTTGCAATAAGGAATGCAGCTATTATGCCTACCCTTCTGTTAAATGCTTCCTTGCCTAGAAGGTACATAGGAATAGCAATCAATGCCCCGAAAATTGCTGAAATCATCACCAATGAATAACCTATGGCATTGCTCATGCTTCCTACAAAAGGAAGATACAAATACGCCATGGCTACTACAGACCACTCAAATATAGGTGGTCTAGGATCATTCATACCAAGAGGATAATTCAGCATGGGATCATGTATAAGCTGATGGCCTGTAGCAACGATATAATTGATTACCCTTTCATGGTAATAGGAGTCTGATCCTCCCGAAACGGCAAATCCATTTTGTATGGAAGGCACTGCAATATAATAGGTCCTGAGAAATAGACCTAGGAGAACTATGGATACCATTAACACTAGAACAATTAAATCCCTTTTTGATTCGTTGCTCAAGCTCATACGCATATATGTTTTCACCATCCTCTATTTGAGGGGTCTATAATCACCATGTCAATCGTTATAAAAAGTTTTCTCAATCCGATGTAAATACTCTCTTAATATTTGGCCTTTCTTTGTAAAATATGGTAGATCCACATTCACAGGAAAGGTTTTGTGCGTCAATTTCGCCTTCATGGATTCTTCCACAAATTGCGCACCTAAACCTGGACATTTTCATTGCCCTCCCTTACTACTTCCTTTCTCACAAAGGGCACATAGGCTCCACCGGCCATTGTATAGCCGCATCTTGTACAAGACCATATGCCAGTGCTTATTCTCCTGAAAGTTTTATGACCACAATTGGGACAAATGTAATAGCTTATCCTCTGTTCCATTACATCCTTCCACTGTTTCTTGGGTGCAACACCATACCTTGGCCCGAACCTGCCAGCCATTCCAACCTTCTTTGTTCTCTTTGCCATTCTAATCACCTTTAATAATGTACTCATTCCTTAATTTATTGCCAATGCGCATCCCCATGCTAATCGTATTCTTAATTTCTTCGATTTTAAATGTACCATCTAGACCTTTCTGTATGGCATGCACATGTCCAAGCTCATCTGTTGTTACAGTAATCCTTGCTTGAGCGATGTTCTCTTCATCAAGATTTGGATCTACTACTATATTTCCACCTATTTTTGCGAATGTGACTGTTGATGGATAATGAACTATAGGTAGAGGAAAATCATCGCCCAGATTGAATTTGCTTGCTGGAACGATTGAATTTTTCAAAGCAACAATAGAACCTAGTGCCGATGCATCGAACAGATTTCCATCGTAATCTAAAACATGTATGTCTACGAAAACTATCCATACCTGTTCCCCTGGTTTTATGATAAGTTTTTCAAGATCAACAGCTTTGCTTTCCCTAATACCACGGTCTACAACTCTTGCAAGTTCGATAGCCTCTTCTCCAGGTGGACCTGCTTCAAACGTGGGTGAAGCAAGTGGAACAAGTTCAGCATTTGTGCTCAATACACCTGTATCTGGTGTGTCAGGAAAGGGTTCACCAGGTTCAATCTTAACTCCAACAAGAACCTGTGTATTTCCAATTTTGACCAAAGCTGAACCACAGGCTCTTGGAACAAAATTATTTATAATTTCTATCTTCCTGTATTCATCAGCACCCCTGCCATCAAGCCTTGAACCCTGTGATAAAAGCTTCTGAATGTAATCTTTTTTAATTTCTGACACAACACTTTCAGTAAATTTACTCATTGTAACTCATCCTCCTGTACAATGTTGAAATATTTTCTTTTAAGAGCATCCTTCTGTAACTCATAAATTTGAAGTGATGCATTAATAGCCATATCCATTGCCCTGTTTATTTCCTCTTCTATCATATCGCCGTCCATCTGGAAAAGTACAATCTCTTTTGTCCTTGGAATTATTGCAACTGGCAGATCCGCCTGACCAAAATTATCCTCTTCTTTATTAAGGTCCAAAACTATTGTATTCTCAACTTTTCCTGCAGCACATCCGACTATTAAATCTTTCATAGGTATGCCCGCATCTGCAAGGGCTACTGATGCAGCTGTAAGACCAGCTATCCTTGTTCCAGCATCTGCCTGAAGCACTTCAATAAATACATCAATGGCAGTTCTGGGAAATTGTTCAAGAAATACAACTGAACTAAGTGCATTTGAAATAACCATTGAAAGCTCAATTGACCTCCTATCTGGTCCTGGTTTTTTTCTTTCATCCACGGAGAAAGCTGCCATGTTATATCTGGCTCTTAAAACTGCCTTACTAGGATCCTGCATATGTTTTGGATAAACTTCCCTTGGACCGTACACTGCAGCGATTATTTTATTTCCACCCCATTCTATATATGCAGATCCATCAGCCCTTTCAAGAATACCTGCCTCAATCTTTATTGGCCTTATTTGGTCAAATGTTCTTCCATCTATTCTTTTACCATTTTCGTCAATTAACTTTATATCAGTTTTCATTCCACTCATTCTACATCATTCTCCTTTTTTGATTTTGATAAATATTCCTTTACCCTATCTGTTAAACCAATTATATGGGCTTCCCTTTCAATGAGCCTTATTGCACCAACTACCTTAAGTATAGATTCTGTTGTGCCTTCCACCCATATAATACCATTCTGACCCACATATATTTTAGAATTTGTCATTTCCTTTAGAATTTTAATCATAGACCCATCCTTTCCAATAATCCTAGGTACCTTTGTTGGTGAAACAGTTATTATATGGCCCCCCTGCAATTTTCTAAGACCTGGCTCTTTCAAAGTAAGCCATACCTGCTTTACTTCATTTACACTCATTACCTTTGCAAGTATTGTATCACCAACGTTAAGGTACTTGCTTGTATCACCAAAATCTACTTTCCACGGTGTATCATTCACGTGTAAAGGTGCAAGGTAGGGCGCATTTATATCAACTACCCAGTTCGATGACATTATATCAACTATCTTTCCTATTACCTTATCACCTTTCTGTGGCTGATACCTTCCTGAAAGCGGAATAATATTCACATATCCAGATTTTATTGATTTTACACCCAAATACTCTACATATGCCTTTCCATTCTCAACATATATACCATTTCCAGGTTTATTTTCGCCCAGTATGATTTCTTCACCGGGCAAAACAATTTCCCTTATTTTTTCCATTTCTTTTCACCCTTTTATAAATTTAGTTTCAATATTCCCGTGCGTTTTTTTATTAAGCATATCAAAAAATTCCGTCTGAATTCCAGCAGGAATTTCAACCGTAGCTAACCATGAACCATCATTAAGCCATTGTTCTTTCAATAAAGTTCCAGTTCTCACAATGTCCTGATAAACTTTACCATAACCGTCTGCAGATACCTTGATTTCTATTTTAACCTTCTCTATACGTATTGGCAATATGACCTTTATTGCTTTTAAAACAACAGGAATCTGCTCCTCAACACTTTTCATAGGGTCTATATGTACCTTTGCCTCTTCTATCGCTTTCTCTATCCTCTGTGGAGGATGAGGTGTGTTTGTTTGCGGATTTATTGCATTTTTTGCAATTTCAGATACAATTTGTTTTTTCTTATCCTCAAGCATTTTTCTTCTCTGCTCTGTTGTGAGCTGCACTTGCCCCTTAATTATTATTGTTTTTGCAACTTCATTTATATCTGTTGTTCCAAAAACCTCTTTTAAAACCTCTTCCCCAACCTTGTCACCCTTCCTCGCATCCTTAAAAACCTCATCTATGACCATATAATCAACGATGTTTACTTCTTTCCCCTCTTTTACCATGTCTATTACCTTAGGATCCACAAGGATCTCAAGCTTATGGCCCTTTGACTCATACCTGGCTACAATTGCATCATCCAGTTTTACCATATGCTTTCACTCATTTACTTTCATTCAGTTTTTTTAAGTATTTGTCAACCTCTTCCTGGGATATTATACCGAAGTTTTTACCCCTTGTTATTATACCTATTTCCACAACAAGAGGCTGATTTGGGTCTTCACTTACCTGTTTCAAACCCTTAAGCGCAAGTAAAATGGCGCTTTCCTGATCCATGTCATCCTGGTATTCCTTTTCAAAAAGTCCCATAACTGATTCCCTTCCTCTACCTATGCAGGATGCTTTGTATCCAGTAAAAGCACCGCTTGGTTCTGTTTCAAACAGATAAATGTCTGAATCATCAATACCTGCTATTAGCAAGGATGTTCCGAATGGTCTCACACCACCGTACTGGGTATACTGCTGAACGTAATCGCTTATTTTTTTAACAAGTGCCTCAACACCTATCTTTTCATCATATGTAATTTTTTCCACTTGTGCACTGACCCTTGCATAATCAACTAAAACCCTTGCATCCGCCATAAGCCCAGATGATGCAGCACCTATGTGATCATCTATTATGTAAATCTTTTCAATGCTTTTAGGATCAATTAACCTGCTCCTTACCTTTTTATCTATAATAAGGGCAACACCATCCTTGAACTTGATTCCTATTGTTGTAGAACCCATTTTCACTGCTTCTCTTGCATACTCAACCTGATACAATCTCCCCTCTGGAGAGAAAACAGTTATGGCACGATCATAAGCCATTTGTGCTGGTTGCATATTTTATCACCTCAACTTCTTATTGATAAACATTTTTTACTTTATAAATCTTTCATTAAAAATTTTTCTTAATGCAAAAAGAGAAGCGTTTGTTTTTATGCCTATGGGATTAAATTGTGTTTTAGATGCCCTGAAACCACTCTCAACTAATGCATTAATCACGTCCTTAACCTTTGGTATATTTGTACCAAATAATTTGGAAATATTTTCTAAAGAATAAAAATACAATGGGTTTTCATTAACCCAGATACCCTTTAGATCTTTAATTTTATTAAAATTTTTTATATAATCGGGTATTTCCATTTTTTCTAAAAAATCAATATCATGTATATTTCCTATCCAGATTGGACCTAAAACCTTATTTATTGAAAGGGTATTTATTAATTGTACATATTCAAGATTTTTCTCTAACTTTTTTATACCCTTTTCCATTTTAAAAAAAATTCTGTAATAATATCCTCCAAAATAGGAGATTAATGGTATTGCTGAGAATTCATATTCAGCAGACCTTTTTACAAAAAAGGCAATTAGGGCCCTCAATCCGGATTCATGTTTAAAATCATTCCTTATAATACTTGAATGGTAAAGACTCATTCCTTTTTTAACGTTCGTACCTGTAAGGTTAGGCAAATCAGTTGCTGTAATACCAATAATTCCATGGTTCTTTATTGCCTTTATAGCTGGATCTATAAAGGGTATTGGTGAGCCATAGGGATCAATGTCAATATATTCATAAAAAGTATCAGGTATACATTTTGATGCATTGAACCTGGTTATTTCAGCATTTGAATCATTCAACTTTTTGTTGTATTCAATTATTTCTATTGCTTTTGGATTGTTATCATTTATTGTAACATTCGCATTGCATTCTTTTTCTATTCTTAATCCCCTTATGCCAGAACCCCCAAGAAGGTCCAAAGCTTTGAATTTTTTATTGAAATAATTTTTTAAAATTGTTACTGTTAAATCCCTTGAAATTATCATCGCCTCGGAATAATAACCAACGGATTTTTTTCCTGGGCCTTTCCCTTTTGAAATGTATTTTACTTCAAGTTCAACTAAACCTTCCTTTATTTTCATTAAAAATAGTAATATATCTTTTTATTTCAAATTTGTTCGCCCTTTATTATGCTAAGAATCTTAAATGGGAGAATATTTCTATTTATGGGCGTAACCTCAAGAATTCTAACATCATCCATTCTCCTTATGTCCTGTAAAATGGGATTTCTTGATTTCTTGTTTAAAGTCATAATTATATTCTTTTCCATTTCTAGGATTTCTTTAATCTTCTCACTTAATTTTTTTGATTCAAGTTCCATCTTTCCTATTTCATCTATTATAATAATGTCTTTTTCTTTTGCACTCTCAAGTGCATTTACGCCTAGATTATCCAAAATTTTTGTATCTATGCCGTATTTCCCTACTCTGTACCTTGACTGTATGTTTTTAGAGGCAAAAAGTACTTTTTCCTTTGTTGACCAGTCCATTATTGTAAAACCAATTCTATTTTTACCATCAAGAACTTCCTCTGTTATTATGCCTCCAACTGTGTATTCCTTTTCAAGAAGCTCTATAGTTTTCAATAATGTTGTAGTTTTTCCCACGCCTGGAAGACCACTAATACCTATTTTTACGTACATCATCACTTCACTTTTATCTCTTTGATAAACATTAATGGATATTTCATTTCCTCAATGTATTTCAATGAACAATGTGCTTCTACATTATTGTATTCAATTACCAAATCAACATCTAGCATATCACCTGTTAATGTCAAATATTTGTAAAGACCCTTTCCTTTTGTTATCCTTTCACCATTAATCTTAACATGAACATCTTTTACAAATGGTTGAACCTTTACACTTTCCTCAATGGATTTCTCAAGAACTGAAATATTAGATGAATTAAAAGGTGTTCCCACAAATTGATGATATATGGTACCCAGCTTAATACCAGCTTCGAATACTGCCCTTTCCCTATCATTGCAATTGAAATACTTTTTTGCAGGATCGTCCATTAAAATGGATATGCAATACTGTGATATTATTTTTTCTTAAATTAATTTACATTGAGGAATTCATCACATTGAACCTTTTTTCCGAATGTCTCATCCATTTCAAAGGAAATATTTTCACATTCTACTTTTCTTGTTGTTGAAAAATCAATTTTAAGAAATTTGAGAATACCTTTTACTGCCCTGTTACCATCGGCCACAGCACTTATGAAATCTTTTGTTTCATTGGTAGCATCCCCACCAGCAAATATTTTTGGTACGGATGTTCTTCCTTCTCCATCAACTAAGATCTCATTTCCTTTCATTTTTAAATTTTGCAATATTTCCTTTGGTATAAAAGATAGGTTCGGCACCTGTCCCGTTGCCTCAATAATCGTATCCACATCTATGAAGAATTCAACATCTTTTATTGGAACTGGCTTGAGCCTTCCTCCTCTCGGGTCTGGAACCATATCATTCTTCCAGTACCTTATACCCTTAATGAATCCATCGCTATCTTTCACATATTCTATGGGTGTTATTTTCCACCAAAATTCCACACCCTCTTCCACAGTCTCCTCCATTTCCTCTTCGGCATTTGTGCTCGGATAACTGGGTCTATCTTCAGCCCTTCTCCTATACAATACATATACCTTTTCAGCACCCAATCTTAAAGCAGTTCTTGCCGAATCCATAGCTGTAAATCCACCGCCAATTATTGCAACCTTTTTGCCCATGGGTATTTTTTCACCAAGATTTGCCTTTCTTAGAAAATCAAGAGCATGATAAACATATTTTCCATCACTTCCTGGCGTACCTGTCATATTACCCATCATTGTACCTATGCCAAGGAATACTGCATCATATTCATCCATTATTTTCTTAAACGGTATATCAACTCCAACTTCTGTATTAAAAACAAATTTTACACCCGCATTTTTTACAAAATTATATTCTTTTTCAATAACGGATGCAGGGAGCCTGTATTTAGGTATGCCAACATTAAGCATTCCAAGTGGGACAGGCAAAGCTTCATAAACGGTAGATTCAACACCATATATTGAAAGATAATATGCAACTGTTAGACCGGCTGGACCAGATCCAATAATTGCAACCCTTTTGCCTGTGGCTTCCCTTTTTTTGTGATTTATTACCGGAGCATAATCCTTAAATTGTTCTGCAACAAACCTTTTTAAATGTCTTATTGCAACTGGATCAGAATAAACACAATTATCCTCGCAATTATGAGTACAAATGTTCCCGCAAATTTCAGGGAATGGGAGATCCCTAAGAATTGTTCTTAAACTATTTTCGAATTCACCCCTTGCTATTGCCTGAACATATCCAGGAATGTCAAGCCTGGCAGGACAACCCTGAATACATAGCCCACATCCCATGCATCTTGAAGCCTCTCTCATTGCCTCAGCTTTTGTGTATCCTAAAATAACAGGTGCTTTGAAATCTTTTATCCTTTCTTCAGGCTTTGTTCTTTTTATTGGAACTCTTTTGAAATTTAACCTGTAAATCAGGGTCTCAGGCATAAAAATACATCTCCAGAACTGTAAATTGCTTCAAATTTAATAATTTTATCCTTCAAAAAGAAGAAAAATTTAAAATTTTGATAATTTTAATCATTGTAATGAAAGTAATTATAGATCTAATAGAAAAGGATAGATTTGTTTCCATAGTGAATGAGAAACATTCAGTGATTATAGATGGGGATAGAGAGATTGCTCCATCTGCGATGGATTTTTTGCTCGTTGGCCTGGGAAGCTGCACAGCAATAGATGTAGTTGACATATTAAGAAAAATGAGAGAACCAATCGAATCATTAAGAGTTGAGGTTGAAGGTACAAGGGCAGAAGAACCACCAAGGGTTTATACGCATTTAAAATTAAAATATATAGCAATAGGAAAAATAAAAAAAGAAAATTTAGAAAAAGCAATCAAACTATCACAGGAAAAATACTGTTCAGCAAGCATTATGTTTAAAAGATCAGGTACGTTGATTGATTATGAATTTGATATTTTGGATTAACCACCATTTACAGGTGACATTATTGCAATTTCATCATTTTCATTTAACTCAGGATTATTTTCAACATATCTAAAATTTATTGATATTATCATGTTATCATCAGCAATCTCTGGATACTTTTTTTTAATATATTCCTTTAAGTCAACTAGGTATTTACCCTCAAAATCTATAATTTCGGAGTATTTGCCAGTAATATCCCTGAATATACCAAAATAAAGAATCTTTAATCTCATCCCTTTTCCTCCCATGTTGATTTTGTTTTTTTCAGGCCAGGAATGTTTTTTATTACCATGCCCTCAATCTCAAATATTTTTATTTTTCTAGAAAGCCTAATAGTTTGATCCAGCTTCTCCTTGTTTTCTGCGTAAAGTTTCAAAATTGGTTCATTCCTTTCTACCTTATCACCAATCTTTTTGTATACCCATACACCAGCCTCTTTATTAAATGGAGCACCTAATGATCTTGCAATATCAACAATGGCCCCATTTGAGAGATATGATATATAACCATCAAGATTCGAAACTATCTCATATGTGAATTTACCCAGCTGGATGTCATCACTGCTCTCAATACCCTTACTCCCTTGTGCATTAACAATTTCAAAGAACTTTTCCCTGGCCTTTCCATTTTTAAGGTTTGTTCTTGCAATTTCAATTCCTTTTCCCCTCTCCACAATACCAGCAATCTCAAGCATGATTGCAGAAATTTCTATTGACTTTACAATAAAGCTGTTTGATGTTTGTTTACCCTCAAGAGCACGTAATGCTTCCTGTGCCTCTAAGGCAGGTCCTATTGCCCTACCCAAGGGTTGACCACCGTAAGTTATTGCGCATTCTATCTGAATACCTAGCTTTTCACCTATCCTGATAAATTTTTCAGCCAGAAATGCTGCTGAATTTTCATCCTGTACTTTTGTTTCCTTTCCCATTGGAATATCTATCAAAAGATATTTGATGCTTGTTGCCAATTTCTTTGAAAGAACTGAAGCTAAAAGTTGTGGTATTGGATCAATGCCCAATGGCTGTTCTACCCTTATTATTTTGTCATCAGCTGGGGCAAGATTAATTGCTCCACCCCATGCTAATGTTGCACCAACGGTGTCTACAATCCTTTTTATCTCATTACCCTTAAGATTTACATTTGCTAGCACTTCCATTACATCTGCAGTACCGGCTGCGCTGCTTATTGCCCTTGATGATGTCTTGGGTATTTTCAGTCCCATAGAGGCTAAAATAGGTACAGTTACCAGTGCATACTTATTTCCAGGAACACCCCCAATACTGTGAACATCATAAACATCATATTCAAATGATATTTTATCGCCTGTTGAAACCATTGAATTTACAAGATATGTAATTTCCTCTTCATCAAGGCCCAATGTCTGCAATGATGTTATATAACTTGAAATCTCTATTTGTGATAGGTTATCATTTACAATATCCTTTATTATTTCATCAAAATCATCCTGGCCCAATTTTTTATTGTATATCTTTTTCTTTATTGATTGAAGAGATTTTAATGGCGGTGCAGGTGTTATGTCTACAGTTTCATTATTAATTTTGCCTTCATAATCAAGAGATATTATTACATTTCCAGATTCTACAGAACTTTTGGAAAGTGATACAAAAAATATACTTTTATCACTTCCAAAATCTACCAGAACCCTGGAATTTTCTTTTAATCCAAGCATGAATGCATCATTTTCGTTCATAAAAACTGTTCTTCTACCAAGAATGTAATCCTCACCTTTTATTTTAAATTTCATAATCTATCATAAACAAATTGTTATAAAAACTTAGCCATTAATATATCGTCCACATATTCCCCCCTAATCTTGAATTGTTTTTTCTTTATACCCTCTACTTCAAAACCGAGTTTTCTATAAAGTGAAATGGCATTCTCATTAGTTGAAAATACCTCTAAACAAATTTTCTCTATACCCATATCCCTTGCCCAATCGAAGGATGCGTTCATCAATGCTGTTCCAATGCCCATATGCCTGAAGCCATTCCTAATTGCTATACCGAGCACTGCAACATGGTAATTTTTTCTAAAGGATTCCCTTGTGAGCGTTAAAACACCTATAATCCTTTTTTCATATTCAGCAACAACTATAAATTCATTTTCTTGATCCTCAATACGCATAGATAAAAATTCCTCACCACCCATGTAAACATCGCCCAAAAGGTATACCTCCTCATGCATTACATCATTAAAGCAGTCTATAATACCATATGCATCACTTTCAACTGCTCTTCTAATTATGATTTCTTTTCCATCTGGAGTATTCAACAATTTTATCAAGGGCATTTACAAGCCTCCTTGCCGTTGGCAATACAGGAATGCGCATTTTTTCAAGTTTTTTTGATATTTCATTAGTATATTGACCACCCGCCATAACTGCGATAACCGGCTTCCTCCAATTTTTATCAAATAGTTCGAATAATTCATGGATGTTTCTATATATTGGTGCATTAGGTATAACAAAGTATAAAACGAATATATCAATGTTATCAGAATCTTTCAGTACCTCAAGTGCATTCTGATACCATTTTGGTGTTGCTGATCCTGTTAAATCAAGTGGATTTGAGATTATTGAATATTCAGGAAGAATATTTTTTAATTTAGATTCTTGATCTGGTTTAAGCTTTGCCATTTTAAGATTTTTTGACATGCCAATTGCATCTGCTGTAACTACGCACGGTCCTGCACCGTTTGTTAGCAATAAAACATTACCTCCTTCCGGTATTGGTTGATGTGCCATTATTTTAATAATATCAACCATATCCTCTATATCATCAACAACAATTACACCAGATTGTTTCATAGATCCTTCAAATATAATATGATTTTCAGCAAGAGCACCTGTGTGGGATTTTGCAGCCATTTGACCTTCAACTGTCCTTCCAGCCTTAAGAACCACTATCGGTTTTATTTTAGAAACATCCTTTGCGATATAATAAAAAGATCTACCATCCGAAAAACTCTCAATGTATGCACTTATTATATTGGTATTTTTATCATCTTTGAAATATTTTAGCATATCAATTTCATTTACATCTACTTTATTACCAAAACTGATAAATTTACTTACACCTATGCTGTTTTCTTCCATTAACTCAAGTAGTGTAACGCCGTATGTGCCTGATTGTGTCATAAATGAAACAGGTCCGGGGCCAGGTCTCTTCATTGCCTCCCTGGCTTGGAAAAATGTGTCAAAACCATCAATAGCAGAAAAAACACCTATGCAGTTCGGGCCTACAATTCTAATGTTATGTTTTCTAGATATTTCTTTAATTTTTTTCTCGAGCATGGCACCTTCTTCAGATACTTCTCCAAATCCACCTGATATTATTACTGCACCCCTTATACCCTTCTCTGCACCTTCTTCTATAATTTGAGGTATCTGATTTGCGTTTAGACTGATTACCATTAAATCTATAGGATCATAGATAGATGATATACTGGGATAACTTTTAAGGCCCATTATTTCTTTTTCATTAGGATTAACAGGATAGAGCTTTATCTTACTTTCCTTCAGGGATTTCATTATTTCATAACCTATTTTTCCTTCCTTATTGGATGCACCTACAACTGCCACAGACCTGGGACTGAATATAAAATCCATGTACCAAAAATAGTTTTATTATATTTTACACTTTTCATTAATTTTGCTGTGATGAAATATTAAGAAGATAAAAGAATATATGATAGAAAAACGTATTAAAGGTTAAATTGATATAAGAATCAAGATTCACGCTCAATAGAATAGCCTCGTTTACTCAACTGGCAGAAAGTGCCTTCAGATTGATTGAGGTACTCTATTGGGGAAAAGTGGAATAATCCATAATGAGGGTAAAAGCCTCGAATAGATGTTTCACCGATTAAGAAAAAATATATAAGGCATTAATCCATTAATGCCATTCGTAATCTCTTAACATAGATGTTAAGTAAT